>SCPN01001541.1_pt1 | contig 35976 bp, 31 predicted proteins | sample 6106831 | NCBI WGS metagenome assembly SCPN01 (sample SAMN10720447, study PRJNA508395) | human gut metagenome | isolation source: Participant 1, 0 month | reverse complement strand
TTTTTTCAGAATAAATCTATCAGAACAAATATTATTAATAGTTCAAGGTTAGATTTAATATATTTAATAGCCCCTTATTTATATGCCTTTCCACTGTCTTCTCAGAAATATTGTTGCAACGCAATTTCTTTATAAGATTTATAATGTTTACGGCTAAGTGTGAAAACGATCTTCCTTTGAGGTGGCATTTCACCGATAAGCCGTTCAATATGTATTTCGAGTTCTCTGGCTTCAAGTTCATTTTCGATATGATATGAATATTCCAAAGCATTATCAATTGTCAATTGATAAAGTCATAATTAAAGTGTTTTGCCTTTGACTTATTAAATATCTGATTACGAGTAATAATAAACAAGAATCCTTTTAAAGTTTTCATCTTCACGAAGAAATTGCTTTGAGTCCCATAGCTTCATAAACACTCTTGAACAATGTCTTTAACTTCTTCCTTGTTCATTATATATAAAGATGCAAAATGGTAGACTTTCATCCAATAACGATCATATAACTCTTCAAATGCAACTTCACTTCCGTTTTTCAATTCTAAGATAAGTTTTTTTTCATCCATTTTGGTGTATTATACTATAGTTTTAGATTCTAAGCAATACAAATATACTAATATATATAACTGTTTACATAATGACCGAAAAAAAATTATCGCATACTAATTTTTATTATTAGCCCTAAACCCACACTCTAAACGCCAACCTATTTTCAAGACTCAAGGCAAAAACAACCTTTCTAATTAGATGAAAAGAAAAAAGAAATGCGTAATTTTGTATCCATGAAAAGGAAAGTATCAGCAGCAAATCTCTCGATAGCAATTACTTTTCTATTAGTACTGCTATCATTTGGCTTCGGATATCGCAGTTATTCGCAGGCAGAACAGCGTGTGGTCTCTGACTTGAATCAGGCGCTGCAACGCACAGTATTGCAGTACAAGGGGTTATGGTTGAACTTTGATACGATCCGAACCTATACCAGACTACAAGAAGTGATGGGCTCCCCCGTTTCTGTAAGCAGTCCCAACAAAGCCTTTACCGAAGCATTGGCCATTACCGCACTGAAAGACATCTCCACACTTTCTCTGCACATACTGAAAGATAATAGTGTGGTCAGCGTATTCAATGAAATCCCTGCCGGATGTCTTGCCAGCGATACATTGGTATGGCTCTCCACTACAGTCGACACCCCGGGAGTGACTCTTTCCTTCCGAGGATACGCCCATTGCTCAGCTACCATGCTTTTAAGTCTGTCCCAACAGACGATTCCAGCAACATTGCTATTGGCAGCCCTACTATGGGGAGGATTCACCTTCTTCTATTTCCGACGTACAAGAACCGACGCTGACACCGGCAACAAGAAACAGCAGGAAAACACCATCACTTTCGGCAACCTTTCGCTTTTCCAGGAAGCCTGCTTCTATAATGAGCGGCAAGAGAAACTGAAGCTCACACCCATGCAATATACACTGATGGAGATGTTCTATCTTTCTTCCTCACACCTACTTTCAAGTCTGACATCTGCCAATCGCTATGGCGGAAAAGACAATGCAGACGAAACGCTTTACACATTGATACGGCGTCTGAAGCCCATTGTCGAGGACAACAGCAACCTCAGAATAACAACAGACCGTGGCCGCGCCTACGGACTGGAAATAAGAACCTAAACATTATAAGAATCATGAAGACTAACAGACTTATTCTATTAGGGCTAATCTGCCTAACTGCCGCAATGCCGGCAACTGCTCAAAGCCGAAGCGAAAAGAAAACACGTATCGAACGTATAGTAAAGGAGGCCATAGCTGCCAGACAATACAAAATCAACGTAGACCGGATGCAACCGATGAGAGGCAGCAGCCGTAGCCTGACCACCAACTATACATTGGAAGTCAGAAATGACTCTGTCTTTTCCTATCTACCTTACTTTGGAGTGGCCTATAACGCTCCCTATGGAGGAGGCAAAAGTCTAAACTTCAACGCCCCCATCACCGGATACACAACCAAGCCTCTCAAAAAAGGCAAAACCCAAATAGACTTCAAGACTCGCAGTGAAGACGACAATTATGAATACAGCCTCACCGTCTTTCCCGACGGTTCTACCAGTATCCATATACAGTCCATGAACAAGCAGTCCATCTCATTTACCGGAGATATGGATACAGAAAAATAGCCATTCCCCGCCCAGAAGAGTAAGAAAAGGCATTGTCAGTCTATTGTCAGGCAAATGTCAGACAACTATCCGCTTTTTGTTTCTTCCATCCCGGCAGAAAGCGGATACCTTCGTGTCCCGAAATCAAACAACAACCGGAACATGAAACAGATAATATGTATTCTTGCCCTGCTCCTAATGAGCGTCACGACAACAAAAGCACAAACCAGCCCGGCAACACCCTCCATCCGAGGTAAAATTCTCACAGAGGAAAAGCAACCGATAGAGTTTGCCAACATCGCCCTCCTTTCCGAAGATTCCACCTTCATACAAGGAACGTGTAGCCGAAGCGACGGTAGTTTTGAACTTCTCCCTCCCGCTCCCGGAAACTATCTACTACAAATTTCTTCCATCGGTTACAAAACCCTTTGCCAGCCTTGCCCCACCGGGAGTACCCACAACTGGATATTGCAAACCGATGCCGTGCTACTTGCGGAAACCGTCATCACCGCCGCCCGCCCCGTTTTCCGACTAAAGGGCGGAAAGTTGGAGACAAGCGTACGGCAAACCCTGCTCGCATCCTTGAATGATGCCAACGACGTATTGAAACATATCCCGGACTACGCTCCTCTGATGAGGGGTATACCGTTTTTGACAAAAGGGACACCGGTCATCTATATAGACAACCGCCTTCTGCAAGACAACTCCGAGCTGCAACGCCTCTCTGCCGCCGATATTGAAAAAGTGGAGCTCATCACCAACCCGGGTGCAGAGTACGATGCTACCGTTAAAGCCGTTGTACGCATACGCACCGTACGTAACAAAAGAGACAGTTTTGGCGGTAATTTCCGTGCAGGAATCACCCAACGGAGACGCAACAGCCATTACGGACAAGTCAATCTGAATTATCAGAAGAAAGGACTGTCCCTGCTGGGCATGCTGTACACCAATTATGAAAACAGAAAACGCCACCAGGAGGTTCGCTACCAGATACCGTCCGAAATACAATGGGATGTAAATAACCGGGTTCACTTATATAATAAGGGACTACTTGCCGGAGGAAAAGCAAGCGCCAGTTACGACTTCACCCCCCAACACAGCCTCGGTGCCTCCTATGAGTTTCATCGTACCCCCGATTATCACAGCAGTGACCATTCGGCATATACCGTCCGGGCAAATGAAGAATTGGCCGATCACACCATACATTCCTCCCAAAACTTGCAGCAAACCAACCGGCACCAGCTGAATGCCTACTATCAGGGCAGCATAAAGCAACTCCACATAAACTTCAACACCGACCTGGTATACGGAAAAAGTTATAATCACCAGGAGGCTAAAGAAGAAAGCCAGACCGAAGGCAATCGCGACATCAGCTCTTTCAACCACGCCGACAACCGCCTTTATGCCGCCAAGTTGATTCTGACCCATCCCCTTTGGAAAGGTGAACTGAAGACCGGTGCCGATTACACCTTCATCCGGCGAAATGACAATTTCCTGAACCGGCAGCACATACTTCCCGATACAGACAGTCGAATCGACGAAAGCAAGTCTGCCGTCTTTGCCGAATACTCACTGACATTAGGAAAAATCAGCCTCTTTGGACTGCGCTTCGAGCATGCCGTCTCCGACTATTGGGAGCAGGAAAAGTACGTGTCCGGTCAAAGTCGTAACTTACAATGACTGGTGCCCCAACCTATCGGTAGATTCCTCCTCGGCAAAGCCCAAGCCAATCTCAGCTATACAGCCAAAAGCAACCGCCCCAGCTTCTTCCAGCTACGTAGCACACTGAGTTATAACAACCGTTTCATCTACGAAGGCGGAAACCCGCTGCTCACCCCCGAAACCAACCACGACCTGCAGTTCACGGCCCCAAGTGGGTACAATTCGGACTTAACTACCAATACCGCCGCAATGCCATTGCCTTCATGACCAAAGAATACGAGGACAATCCGGATGTTGTCATCTTCACTACCGGAAATTTCAAACGGATGCAGTATCTCACCGCCTCTGCCCATCTGTCACCCACCGTCGGCATCTGGAAACCGGAGCTCGGCATCTACTTCGCCCAACCGTTCTTCAAAGTCACCAATCAAGGCAGTAGCAAGAATATGAACCGCGGCAGCATTTACCTCTTTCTGCAAAACAGTCTCCAGCTTCCGGACGAGTGGATTCTCTCCCTTGATGCCGACTACCAGAGCGAAGGCAACTTCGGCGCCATGCTGCAACGTTCCTATTGGGGCATAAACGCCGGCATCCGCAAAACATTCTTCAACAAAACTGACGCTCGGACTGCAAGCCAATGACCTGTGGAATTCTCGGTATGGCCCTTCATGCTGTTCGGTCCCCGGCTGACCTATACGAAAAGGCAAACCTGACTCGCGCAGCTTCTCCTGAACCTAAGCTATCGTTTCAATGCAGCAGGCAAAGCGTACAAAGGAAAGCACGTATCGGAACAAGACTTGAAGCGGCTATAAACAGAACTTTGGGGAAGAAAGAGAAACAGAACAGAAGAATATTATACAAATAAGCCGACCACCGGAGATATTTCAGCAATATTTTCCCTCAGAATGTTGCATCGTAAAAGTTTCTCTTATTTTGCGGTTTAACAGCTATAAATTATAACCTTTAGACAGAAAATACTATCATTATGGATACCAGCAAAATCGTAGGAGAAAAAATAAAATCACTCCGTGAAAGCCAATCCATCAGTATGGAAGAACTGGCACAGCGTTCGGGACTTGCTATCGAACAGATTGAACGTATAGAAAACAACATCGACCGTCACTGGCTCCCCTCATCAAGATAGCTCGTGCTGGGTGTACGTTTGGGAACTTTTCTTGACGACCAGGATGAGAACGGTCCCGTGGTCTGCCGTAAGGACGAGTCGCAGAACAGTATCAGTTTCTCCAACAATGCCATCCACAGCCGCAAGCATATGGAGTATCATTCACTCTCCAAATCCAAAGCCGACCGCCATATGGAGCCGTTTATCATTGATGGCCGCTACGGACGACAGTGACTTTGTACTTTCACACGAAGGCGAAGAATTCATCATGGTGATGGAAGGGACCATGGAAATCAGTTACGGCAAAAATACCTACCTGCTCGAAGAAGGTGACAGCATCTATTACGATTCCATCGTTCCGCACCACGTACACGCCTATGAAGGGCAGGCAGCCAAGATACTTGCAGTAGTTTATACACCATTTAAATTAATGGAATTAAAAGGTGAAAATGGAAAATGATAAATACTTCTATTTTCACCTTTCAACTTTCCACTTTCAACTTCCACATCATGTTATACGAACGTACCCTCGGCCAATGGTTGGAACATTGGGCCGAAACAACACCAGACAAAGAATATATCGTTTACTCTGACCGCAACCTGCGCTTCACCTGGAGCCAGTTCAACCGCCGGGTGGACGACATGGCCGGACTTATCGCCATCGGCGTGGAACGGGAACACATAGGTATCTGGGCAGCCAATGTACCCGACTGGCTGACTCTATTATACGCTTGCGCCAAGATAGGTGTGCCGTCTACGTAACGGTAAACACCAACTACAAACAGTCCGAGCTGGAATATCTGCCAGAACTCCGACATGCATACCCTCTGCATCGTCAATGGCGAAAAGGACAGTGACTTTGTGCAGATGACCTATACCATGCTTCCGGAACTGAAGACTTGCCAACGCGGACACTTGAAAAGCGAACGTTTCCCTTTATATGAAAACGTCATCTACGTGGCAGGAGAAGCACCATGTACAACACGGCCGAAATATTCTTTGGCGACAATATAAAAGACGCCCTGAATGAACTCAAAAGTCAAGTCACTTGCCACGATGTAGTGAACATGCAATACACGTCCGGCACTACGGATTCCCGAAAGGCGTCATGCTTTACCCACTACAACATTGCCAACAACGGTTTCCTTACCGGTGAGCACATGAAGTTTACTGCCGACGACAAGCTCTGCGTCTGCGTACCATTGTTCCACTGCTTTGGCGTGGTACTTTGCCACCATGAACTGCCTGACATCCACGCCCCGGTCAAAGACGTCACCGATTATCACCAATTGGTAGTTATCCCTATAGTCCGCATCGATCACTTTTCCCGCCTTTAACAGGGAGGCGAAACAAGACCAGTTCGCATGTGGATCTGAAAGAACAAACGTCTTCTCAGGTTGCACATCTTTCCATTCCGGACGAGAGACGGAGTGTATGGTTACCGGAAACAATCTCTCCCCGTTATCGGAAAACACCTCGAATGAAAAGGTGGTAGGTATACTTTTATAATGCTTATCCAATAACCGGCTTTTCCCATCTACAGATATCGCACGCATACTACCATCATCCGCTTTCAATAGATAGGGACCATCGATCGATAACTTCTCGATCGCTTGACGAGGTTTCTTATCTTTCCCACAAACCGGACTGAAGCAAGAGGTCAGTAAAACAAGGAAAACAAGGATACGGCATTGAATAGAATTCATAGCAGCTTAAATCTTTAGTTCGTTAAACCTGAAAACAATGTATGTATTTATTATACAAATATAAACGAATTCTTTCACGAACACTCACTATCTTCGCGTAAAATAAAAGGGAATAAAAATGACTTTCAATTACGACGTAATAGTAGTAGGCGCAGGACATGCCGGCTGTGAAGCCGCCGCCGCCGCGGCGAATCTAGGATCAAAGACGCTTTTGATCACGATGGACATGAACAAGATCGCCCAGATGAGTTGTAACCCGGCAGTCGGGGGAATCGCCAAAGGACAGATCGTACGAGAGATCGACGCGCTAGGCGGATATATGGGAATCGTGACCGACCAGACCGCTATCCAATTCCGTATGTTAAACCGTAGCAAAGGACCGGCCATGTGGAGCCCGCGTGCCCAAAGCGACCGTGCCCGTTTTATCGATTGCTGGCGGGGCATGCTGGAGAATATGCCGAATCTATCCATCTGGCAGGACATGGTTCAAGAACTGATTATCGAGCATGGACAAGTCTGCGGCGTTCGTACGGGAATGAATGTCGTATTCCGTGCCGGAGCGGTGGTGCTTACGAACGGGACCTTCCTAAACGGCCTGCTTCATATCGGAAGAACCCAGATACGGGGCGGACGTATCGCCGAGCCTGCGGCGACCGGACTTACCGAGCAACTCATCTCTTTAGGTATCCAAACAGATCGTATGAAAACCGGAACACCGGTCCGTATCGATGGCCGGAGCGTTCACTTCGATGAAATGGAGGAACAACCGGGGGAGAACGATTTCCATAAGTTCTCCTACATGGATACCAGTCATCGTAAATTAAAACAATTGAGTTGCTGGACTACCTTTACGAACGAGGCTTGCCACGATATATTACGGGAAGGTCTCCCCGACTCTCCTCTTTATAATGGACAGATCAAAAGTATCGGTCCCCGTTATTGTCCTAGTATCGAAACGAAAATCGTGACGTTCGCCGACAAGACGCAGCATCAACTATTCCTAGAGCCGGAAGGCGAGACCACGCAGGAATACTACCTAAATGGCTTCTCCTCTTCCCTACCCTTGGATATCCAGCTTCGTGCGCTCCAAGCGATCCCCGCTTTCCGTGACGTGCAAATCTATCGTCCCGGATATGCGATTGAATACGATTTCTTCGACCCGACTCAGCTAAGACACAATTTGGAGACCAAACAAATCCGAAATCTTTTCTTCGCCGGACAGATCAACGGGACTACCGGATACGAGGAAGCCGGCGGACAAGGTTTGGTAGCGGGTATCAACGCCCACATCAATTGCCACGGCGGACAACCTTTTATCCTCGGAAGGGATGAGGCTTATATCGGTGTCCTTATCGATGATTTGGTAACAAAAGGCGTAGACGAGCCTTACCGTATGTTTACCTCTCGTGCGGAGTACCGCATCTTACTGCGCCAAGACGACGCAGATATGCGACTCACCGAGAAATCCTACCAAATGGGATTGGCCAAACAAGACCGCTACGATTTACTGCGAGAGAAAAAAGAGAGCCGTGACGCTATCATCCGTTTCGCGGAGACCTACTCCGTAAAGCCTCAATATATAAATAGCGGTTTGGAAAAACTGGGCACAGCCCCCCTATCCCATGGTTGCAAATTATTCGATGTCGTACTCCGTCCGCAGACTACATTGGAAAACCTCGCAGATCTAGTTCCGGCCCTTCGTGCGGAGCTGGACAAAGTCCCGGCCTCCCGTAAGGAAGAGATCATCGAGGCCGCTGAGATATTGATTAAGTATAGCGGCTACATCAAGCGAGAACAAATCATAGCGGATAAGATAAACCGTTTAGAGAATATCCGGATCAAGGGTAAATTCGATTACAACTCGATCCAGTCTTTATCTACGGAAGCCCGCCAGAAATTGACCCGGATAGATCCCGACACGATCGCTCAAGCGAGCCGCATCCCGGGTATTTCCCCTAGCGACATCAACATCCTTTTGGTACTACTCGGAAGATAAAACACGAAATGTTCCACGTGAAACATATTAAAGGAGATATTCAAATGAATGAAGCTAAAACACTGGTTATACGAGGAAATCTGGTAGATATAATCAACAGGCGCACCTTCGGGGCAGAGATTTCAATCCTAAACGGGCATATCGGAAAGGTAACCCCTACCGGACAAGATGAGGGATATTACCTCCTCCCCGGCTTTATTGACGCACATGTCCATATAGAGAGTAGCATGGTAACCCCTACGGCATTCATTCACGCAGCCGTACGCCATGGCAGTATCGGTGCCGTGGCGGACCCTCATGAGATAGCGAATGTAATGGGTACCGAAGGAGTCGAATATATGCTCGACAATGCGAAAGGGATTCCTTTCTACACATGGTTCGGTGTCCCATCTTGCGTACCGGCTACGATTATGGAAACCTCCGGTGCGATCATAGACGCAGACAAAACCGCTCGTTTGTTGGAACGAGAGGATCTACACTTCTTGGCAGAGATGATGAATTACCCCGGAGTCTTAAATAAAGATCCGGAAGTTATGCGCAAAATAGAAGCCGCGAAACAAGCGGGTAAACCCATAGACGGACATTATCCCCTAGCGACAGGTCCCAAGCTAAAGGCATATATCGAGTCTGGTATTTCCACCGATCATGAAACCATCTATCTAGAAAAAGGCCGTGAGAAATGTGAGCTTGGGATGCATGTTCTTATTCGGGAAGGAAGCGCGGCGAAAAACTTTGACGCACTTCATCCGCTATTGAAAGAGTATCCCGAACAAATCATGTTCTGTACGGATGACGCACATCCTTCGTTTTTAAACAAAGGACACATAAATAGGATGGTAAAAAAATCGCTGGATTTAGGATATGATCTATATGATGTATTACGGGCCGCTTCCTATAATCCGGCCATGCACTATAAAATCCCCGCAGGTTTCTTACGAGAGGGAGACACCGCCGATTTTATCCAAGTAAACAATTTAAAGGATCTAACCATACAGGCAACCTATATACAAGGAACCTGTGTATACGATGGAGAGAAATGCACGCTTCCACTCCAAAAGCCTATACATCGTAATAATTTCCACACGAAACCGATCACATTAGAAAAGCTAGCGGTAAAAGCGAAAGGGGAACAGATGCGTGTCATTGTTTGCGAAGACAGCGAATTAATCACGAAAGAAGAACTATATCCTGTACATACATTCGATGGATTTGTAGAATCAGATACAGAACGAGACATTTTAAAACTCGTTATTCTAAATCGCTATCAAACGGCTCCTCCCGCTATTACCTTTATAAAAGGAACAGGGCTCAAGCTCGGTGCCATCGCTCAAAGTATCTCCCACGATAGCCATAACATCATCGCTATAGGCGTAACCGATTTCGAGCTTATGCAAGCGATCAATGTGGTCATAAAAGCGAAAGGAGGAATCGCCGTGAGCTGCATGGACGAAGTCACTCTCCTGTCCTTGCCGGTAGCGGGATTGATGAGCGACGAATCATTGGAAGAGACGAGCCGCCGTTACGAAGAGATCGAGGAAAAGATCAAGCGATTAAAATCCCCGATGGATTCATTACAAATGACGCTTTCTTTTATGGGATTGCTGGCGATCCCATCCTTAAAACTTAGCAACAAAGGTTTGTTCAATAGCGAGACATTCCAAATTACTTCCCTATTCGTATGATAGCCGATAAAGACGAACATATCAAGACGATCCTATCGGTCATTCCGGAAAAGCCGGGATGCTACCAGTATTTCGATGAAAACGGAACGATTATATACGTCGGCAAGGCGAAGAACCTAAAACGACGGGTATCCTCTTATTTCAACAAGGTACATGACAGCAATAAGACCCGTGTGTTAGTCAAGCAAATCCGGGATATCAAATATATAGTCGTCGATACGGAAGAAGACGCGTTACTACTGGAAAACAACCTCATCAAACAGTATCGTCCCCGCTATAACGTATTATTGAAGGACGACAAAACCTACCCTTCCATCGTGGTAAAGAACGAGTACTTTCCCCGGGTTTTCCAAACCCGGAACATCGTTCGGGACGGATCACAATATTACGGTCCTTATCCCTCTTTGTTCACGGCGAAAGTGATGCTACAAATGCTAAAGGAACTTTACCCTTTACGCACTTGTAAATATCCCCTCACTCCCGAATCCATCGCACAAGGACGCTATAAGGTTTGTCTGGAATACCATATCAAGCGTTGTAAAGGGCCTTGTGAAGGCTTGCAATCATTGGAAGAATACCAGCAAAATATTTCCGAGATCAAAGAGATTCTGCGAGGCAACATCTCGCAAATCAGTAAACACCTCTATGAGGAGATGCAATCGCTCGCTGCCGAGCTCAAGTTTGAGGAAGCGCAAAAGATCAAGGAAAAATACGAAGTCATCGAGAACTACCGTTCTAAATCTACGGTCGTAACCCCGATGCTACATAATATAGATGTATTCACGATCATAGAGAATGACCATTCCGCTTATGTGAACTTTATGCATATCGGAAACGGGGCGATCGTACAAGCCTATACATTCGAGTATAAAAAACGACTGGACGAAAGCAAGGAGGAATTGTTAAGCCTAGGCATTATCGAGATGCGGAATCGTTTTAAAAGCACCGCCCGGGAGATTATCGTACCCTTCAAGCTGGACATGCAGCTAGAGAATGTCACTTTCACCATTCCCCAAAGAGGGGATAAAAAGAAACTGCTCGATTTATCCGAGATGAACGTCAAGCAGTTTAAGGTTGACCGCTTGAAGCAAGCGGAAAAGTTGAATCCGGAACAACGGAATACCCGTATCTTGAAAGAGATCCAAGAGGCCTTGCATCTGGAGAAATTGCCTGCTCATATCGAATGTTTCGATAATTCAAACATACAGGGAAGCGATGCGGTAGCGGCTTGCGTGGTATTCAAGATGGGAAAACCGTCCAAGCAGGAGTATCGTAAATACAATATAAAGACCGTAGTCGGTCCGGATGATTACGCCTCTATGAAAGAAGTTGTCCGTAGGCGTTACGGGCGGGCAATCGAGGAGCGATCTCCCCTACCCGACTTGATTATAACAGACGGTGGAAAGGGGCAAATGGAAGTGGTTCGCTCAGTAGTAGAAGATGAATTAGGCTTGTCCATTCCAATCGCCGGACTAGCGAAAGATGGTAAGCACCGGACCTCGGAGTTATTATTCGGGTTCCCACCCGTAACCGTTGGCATGCGTTTGGACAGTCCGCTATTCCATCTGCTTACCCGGATACAAGACGAGGTACACCGTTTCGCCATCACTTTCCACAAGGATAAACGAAGTAAGACCCAGACAAAATCCGAATTAGACACCATTAAGGGTATCGGTGAAAAGACAAAAGTATTACTTTTACGTCACTTTAAAAGCGTAAAACGAATCAAGGAAGCAAGCTTCGAGGAACTGAAATCCGTGATTGGCGAGGCGAAAGCCAAGGCACTACAAGAGGGACTGGATGGAAAGCGAACAGAAAGCGAACAAAAATAGAACAAAAGCGAACAAGATGAGAACAGTTACACAACGTGTGCAGCACGCTTCCGTCACGATAGACGGACAGCTTAAGTCCAAAATTGGAAAGGGGCTATTGGTATTAGTCGGTATCGAGGACAAGGATACGCAAGAAGACATTGAATGGTTGGCAAAAAAGATCACCAACCTACGCATATTTGACGATGAAAACGGGGTCATGAACCGCTCGGTTATCGAAGCGGGAGGCGAGATCATGGTTGTCAGCCAATTTACCTTACACGCCTCTACGAAAAAAGGGAACCGCCCCTCCTACTTAAAAGCGTCTAAACCGGATATCGCCATTCCGATGTATAAAGCTTTTTGCGAAGAGGTAGGGCTTCAACTCGGAAAACCTGTACAAACCGGAACATTCGGAGCTGATATGAAAATTGAACTTTTAAACGACGGGCCGGTTACTATTATTATCGACTCTCAAAATAAAGAATAAGTATGGCAGATATAACCTTACAACAAGCCCAGCAAATGGTAGACTCTTGGATCAAGACCTATGGGGTCCGTTATTTCAATGAGCTTACCAATATGACCATCCTCACCGAGGAAGTGGGCGAGCTAGCCCGGATCATGGCACGTACCTACGGTGAGCAGTCTTTCAAGGAAAGTGACAAACACCGGGATTTAGGCGATGAAATGGCGGATGTGTTATGGGTATTGCTCTGTCTGGCCAACCAGACCGGAGTAGACCTTACCGCCGCTTTCGAGAAGAATCTCCAAAAGAAAACAGACCGAGATAAAGAACGACATATAAACAATCAAAAACTATAAGCATATGGCACATCATCACGATTGCGAATGTGGACATGATCATCATCATGAACATGAACACGAATCAAATTCCGTACAGATAGACCGTTATCATGAAGCTTTCAATAAGTTTGAGCCGGCCCTGCCGGATACCCAGGCCACTGAGACTGTAAACGCTCTTTTAGAGAAACATTTCCAAGAAAACTTTACACCGGAAGTATTGAAAACGATTCATGGTTGCATCGACTTGACCTCATTAACCAGTCTGGATACCAAAGAAAGTATCTGGAAGATGGTAGACACGGTAAATGATTTCGAGGGAACTCGTCCGGATGTCCCGAACGTAGCCGCTATTTGCGTCTATCCCCTATTCGTGGAAACGGTTAAGCAGGCACTTACTGCACAAGAGGTTAAGATCGCGTCGGTTGCCGGAGGTTTTCCTTCCTCACAGACATTTACGGAAGTCAAGATCGCCGAAACGGCCATGGCCGTCATGCAAGGAGCCGATGAAATCGACGTTGTCATGAACCTAGGCTATTTCATGGAAGACAATTTCGAGGAACTGACGGAAGAATTACAAGAGATCAAAGAGAGCTGTCGCCACGCCCATTTAAAGGTAATCCTAGAGACCGGAGCTTTAGTCACAGCGGAGAACATCCAAAAAGCATCCATCCTAGCCATGTATTCCGGTGCGGACTTCATCAAGACCTCCACGGGTAAAGGATACCCGGGAGCCACTTTCGAGGCCGCCTATACCATGTGCAAGGCCATCAAAACCTACCATTCCATCACCGGAAACAAGGTTGGCATCAAGATCTCCGGAGGCGTACGCACGGCGGAAGACGCAGTTCGATATTATACGATCGTAAAGGAGATACTAGGCGATGAATGGCTTAACAAAGATTTGTTCCGTATAGGAGCGAGCAGTCTGGTCGGTGATATAGAAAAACGACTCGGGAAATAGTCCATTCTAATAAACCGGGCGCAGATGACTTAGAATCCTGTGTCCGGTAAGCACTCTCAAAGTCAGTTAACTTACCTTGACATCGAAGTTAACTGACTTCGTCAAGCAAGTTAACTTCATTGGCTATTGAAGCATACTTACTTTTTTACTAACAAGAGCCATCTCTCTACAACTAATAGATAAAGGAATTTCTATTTGGAGCGAGTCATGATATAATCGGCCAGCTGGATCAAGGATGTCCGTGCCCCGGATTCTGGTAATCTCAAAAGAACATCGACCGCCTTATCATGATATTCCTTCATGCGGGCCTCGGCATATTCGATTCCACCATTCGCCTTGGCGAACTCGATCAAGGAATCGACATTCTCCGCCGCGAAATCTTTCCGTAAAATCATATCCAAATAACGGGCGGCCTCCTCTTCCCTACCCTGCCGCAAGGCATATAATAATGGAAGCGTAACCTTACCCTCACGAATGTCATTTCCCGTCGGCTTACCGATATTCGCCTCCTTGAAATAATCAAAGATATCATCCTTGATCTGGAAGCAATACCCCAGATACTCGCCAAACTCACGGCAAAGAGCGATCACCTCCGCAGAGGCGCCCGATGAAATAGCCCCAATCTCCGTGCAAGCGGAAAGCAAGGTAGCCGTCTTCTTCTTGATAACTTGCAGATAACAATTCTCGTCTAAAATACTCTCCTCGGCGGTCTCCAATTGCTTGATCTCACCTTCGGACAAGTCTCTGCCTAAATTAGAGATAATCCCGACAATCCGCAAATCGCCGGTTTGTATGGAACGGATCAAAGCGGTAGAAAGCACATAATCACCTACCAACACGGAAATACGGTTATCGAAGATAGCGTTCAATGAGGGAACGCCACGACGTTGCTTCGTCTCATCGATCACGTCATCGTGAATCAACGTGGCGGTATGCAAAAGCTCCAGCAAAACAGCGGAATTGATCGTGTTATCCGTAACCTGTCCACAGACCTTGGCGGTAAGGAGCACCAATAACGGACGCACATGCTTCCCGGTAGAATTCAGTATAACGTCGATAGCCGATTGTAACCGGGTCGTCTCGCTGCGTAGAGATGCCTCGAAATCCTTATTGAAACGTTCAAATTCAGCGGAAACCGGTTCTTCTATTTTCCTTCTTTCATCCATAATTCCATGCAAAGATTCGCAAAAGTAACAAAAACTATCGAGTAAGCGAGTTTTTTCGTACATTTACCCAGATTTTGTCCCACTAAAACGTGTTAAAAGTAATGAAGTTATTCCTTATAGATGCGTATGCGTTAATTTATCGCTCCTATTACGCCTTCATCAAGAATCCGCGTATCAACTCCAAGGGTGTGAATACCTCCGCCATTTTCGGTTTTATTAACAGTCTGGAGGATGTATTAAAACGTGAGAACCCGACTCATATAGCGGTGGCCTTTGACCCGAAGGGACCGACCTTCCGCCATGAGGCCTTCGAGCAATACAAGGCACAACGGGAAGAGACGCCGGAAGTGATCCGTCAATCCGTCCCTATCATTAAAGAAATCATAGAGGCTTACAATATTCCGATTCTGGAAGTACCCCGCTACGAGGCGGACGATGTGATCGGCACCGTATCCAAACAGGCGGAGAAGGAAGGCTTCGAGGTGTACATGATGACGCCGGATAAAGATTACGGCCAATTGGTGTCCGAACATATATTTATGTATCGTCCGAAATTCGGAGGCGATTACGAGATCATGGGCGTGCCCGAGGTCTTAAACAAGTACGGCCTCACGAGTACGGAGCAAGTGATCGACTTGCTGGGACTGATGGGCGACGCTTCCGATAATATCCCCGGCTGTCCGGGTGTCGGCGAGAAGACCGCTCAAAAACTACTGACCGAATTCGGAAGTATCGAGAACCTGTTAGCGAACACTGATAAGTTGAAAGGCGCACAAAAGAAGAAGGTGGAGGAGAACGCCGAGCAAATCCGTTTCTCCAAATTCTTGGCGACGATCAAGACGGATGTCCCTATCGAGTTCGATGCCGCCCGTTGCGTTCGTGAAAAGCCAAACGAAGAGCGCCTGACTGAGATTTACACAGAATTGGAATTTAGAACATTTATTAACAAGCTAAGTTCTGAGCCGGTCAAAGCCGCTCCGAAAGGTCCCGTTCAAGGCGATTTGTTCGCGATTTTTACGCCCGAGAGTACGGAAGAGCCCAAAAAATCGATTCTCACGGACTTAAAGTCCACCCCCCATAACTATTATTTAACTGATACAGAGGAAAAACAAGCCGATTTAGCCCGCTTTTTATTGGGTCAAGAATTTTTCGCTTTTGACACGGAAACCGATGGCATCGATCCCTTGAAAGCCGGATTGGTCGGAATGTCGTTCGCCGTGAAAGAAAACGAGGCTTGGTATGTCCCTGTTCCCGCCAACTCAGTAGAGGCGGCGAAAGTAGTGGAACGCTTCTCCCCTGCCCTGCAAAATCCGAAATCATTAAAGATCGGGCAAAACATCAAATTCGATATTTTGGTACTTCGTAAATACAACGTAAAGGTAGCCGGTCCTCTGTTCGATACGATGATCGCCCATTACCTGCTGAATCCGGAATTACGGCACGGAATGGATTACCTAGCGGAGACCTACCTCAAGTACCAGACCGTCCACATCGAGGAACTGATCGGCCCAAAAGGAAAGAACCAGTTATCGATGCGAAACGTACCCGTGGAGCAAATCGCCGAATACGCCGCCGAGGACGCAGACGTCACGCTCAAGCTAAAGAATTATTTCGCGCCCGAGTTGAAGAAAGAAGGACTGGAATCCCTCTTCACCACGATCGAGATGCCATTAATATATGTATTAGTGGAAATGGAGGCTACCGGCGTCACGCTGGATACAGTAGCGCTTAAGCAATCTTCGGGCGAACTTACCGCCTCCATGAACAAACTGGAGCAAGAGGTTTACGAGCTGGCCGGCACGGAATTCAACATCAACTCCACGAAACAGGTCGGCGAAATCCTTTTCGACCGCTTGAAGCTGGACGAGAAAGCGAAGAAGACCAAAACAGGCGGTTACAGTACCAGCGAGGATGTATTGGAGAAACTTCGCAACAAGCATCCCATCATCGGCAAGCTTCTTGAATACCGCGGACTTAAAAAGTTATTAAGTACCTATATCGACGCTCTACCCGAGTTGATCAATCCGCAGACCGGAAAGATACATACCTCTTTCAACCAAGCGGTAACATCTACCGGACGCCTCAGCTCTACCAATCCGAACCTGCAAAACATTCCGGTACGGGACGATCTGGGCCGTGAGATCCGTAAGGCATTTATCCCGGACAATACGGATTGCCTCTTCTTCTCGGCCGACTACTCCCAGATCGAGCTTCGTATCATGGCCCACCTGAGCGGTGACCCGCATATGATCGAGGCTTTCCAAAGCGGAGCGGATATCCACGCCGCCACAGCCGCCAAGATCTACGGAATCCCGGTAGAAGAAGTAACCAGCGATATGCGCCGGAAGGCGAAAACCGCCAACTTCGGTATCATTTACGGCATCTCCGTCTTCGGGCTCGCCGAGCGTCTGGGCATCCCTCGTTCTGAGTCCAAGGAACTGATAGACGGTTATTTCAGCACCTACCCCCGCATCAAGGAATACATGGAGGAGAGCATCAAGGTAGCCAAGGAAAAAGGATACGTAGAGACCATTTTCAAGCGCAAGCGTTTCCTTCCGGATATCAACTCACACAACGCCGTCGTACGCGGTTATGCCGAGCGAAACGCGATCAATGCCCCTATCCAAGGGAGCGCCGCCGATATCATCAAACTAGCGATGGTACGCATTTACGAACGCTTTGAGGAAGAGGGATTGAAAAGCAAGATGATCCTCCAAGTACACGATGAGTTAAACTTCAATGTCTACAAAGAGGAAGCCGAGGAGGTAAAGAAAATCGTGCTGGAGGAAATGGAAAACGTCATGAAACTACAAGTCCCCTTGATCGCCGATTGCGGCGAGGGAGAGAACTGGTTGGAGGCGCATTAAAATAATGCCGGAATTCCCCTAAAAACATGTACGTGTTTTCCTGAAAACACGTACGACTTTTCTTGAAAGACGTACATGTTTTTTTAAGACCCTAACAGCCCATCACGAAACGCAAAACTTTCCCCTAAAAACATTCCGAAAAGCAAATAATAATGTATACTATACACTATATTTGCGCTCGAAAAGATTGTTGAGCATTTTAGGTTATGAAAAAAAGTTTGATCGCTTTAGCTTTCGGTACCCTTGGGCTGGGGATTGCCGAGTTCGTAATGATGGGTATCCTACCCGACATCGCGAAAGATTTACACATCAGCATTGCTACAGCCGGGCATCTGATCTCAGCTTATGCACTAGGGGTTTGCGTAGGCGCTCCCATGTTGATTATCGCCCGTAGATATCCATTAAAACACATTTTGCTTGTTTTAGTAGGGATTATGATGATCGGTAATTTATGCGCCGCATTAGCGTCTAATTACTGGGTATTGATGATAGCCCGCTTCATCTCTGGATTGCCTCACGGAGCTTACTTCGGTGTTGGCTCCATCGTAGCCGAAAAGCTTGCTGATAAAGGAAGAGGCTCCGAGGCTGTCTCTATCATGATAGCGGGGATGACGATCGCCAACCTATTCGGTGTCCCGTTGGGGACGGCCCTCAGCACCATGCTCTCGTGGCGTCTGACTTTCTTACTGGTTGGTTGCTGGGGCATAGCCATCTTATATTACATCTGGAGATGGGTACCTATGGTAGAGAACCTTCCGGATACTGGCTTTAAAGGACAATTTCGTTTTCTTAAGACTCAAGCGCCATGGTTAATCCTAGGGGCGACAATGCTAGGTAACGGAGGTGTATTTTGCTGGTATAGCTATATCAGCCCGCTATTGACACAAGTATCCGGCTTCTCGGCCGAAAGCCTTACTGTTCTAATGGTATTGGCAGGTTTCGGTATGGTAGCGGGCAACTTGATCAGTGGCCGCCTATCCGATAAATATATGCCCGGACGGGTAGCGGCCATAGCGCAAGGCATGATTTGCGTAGCCCTACTGCTCGTCTTCTTCTTGGCACAAATATCTTGGTTAAATGTCTTGCTGATGTGTCTGTGTACGGCGGGATTATTCGCCGTCTCAAGCCCTCAACAAGTATTATTGATCCGTTACTCCAAAGGTGGAGAGATGCTGGGAGCCGCCAGCGTACAAGTTGCGTTCAATTTAGGAAATGCTATCGGAGCTTATTGTGGTGGGTTACCATTGGAGGTCGGCCTTGGTTATAAATATCCGGCCTTGATAGGTTCCGGATTCGCTTTTATCGGATTCTTGTTATTGACTTTCTTTTACCGGAAATATGAGAGAACAACCTAAGTAAAAAATAACATTAATAAAGAAGCCTATGAACAAACTCGTTAAAACATTATTAAACAAACAATCGATGAGGCAACCGGTTAAGCATGAAGAGAAAGCCTAAGAAAATAACCGTATCAGCCTAAAATTGATTATCTTTGCGAACTCAAAACAAGTCGCTTGGAGCGACTATATAACAGATTGATAATAAAAAATACGATAATAATATGGCATTACAATGTGGCATTGTGGGACTTCCGAACGTAGGAAAGTCTACCCTTTTCAATTGCCTATCCAACGCGAAGGCACAATCAGCGAACTTTCCGTTCTGTACGATCGAACCGAATGTAGGCGTGATCACCGTACCCGACGAGCGACTGAATAAACTAGCGGAAATCGAACATCCGCAGCGAGTGATCCCCACCACCGTAGAGATCGTGGATATCGCCGGATTGGTGAAAGGAGCGAGTAAAGGCGAGGGATTAGGCAATAAGTTCTTGGCTAATATCCGTGAGACAGACGCTATCTTGCACGTATTGCGTTGCTTCGACGACGATAATATCGTGCACGTGGACGGACGTGTAGACCCGGTCCGTGATAAGGAGATCATTGACTATGAGCTTCAGATCAAGGATTTGGAAACGATAGACAGCCGTATCGCCAAGGTGCAAAAACAAGCGCAAACCGGAGGTGATAAGCAAGCCAAGATCGCTTACGAGGTACTTTGTAAATACAAAGAGGCTTTAGAACAAGGAAAAAGCGCACGTACCGTTTCTTTTGATACGAAAGACGAGGAACGCATTGCCCACGATTTATTCTTGCTGACGGATAAACCTGTCATGTATGTTTGTAACGTGGATGAGGCTAGCGCCGTAAACGGCAATAAATATGTAGATGCCGTACGCGAGGCGGTTAAAGACGAGGATGCCCAGATTCTAGTAGTCGCCGCTAAGATCGAGAGCGAGATCGCTGAGTTCGATACCTATGAGGAACGCCAGATGTTCTTACAAGAGATCGGATTGGAAGAGTCTGGCGTAAGCCGTTTGATTAAATCGGCTTACAAATTATTGAATCTGCAAACCTTCTTGACCGCCGGATCGGACGAATGTCGTGCGTGGACGTTCCATAAAGGCTGGAAAGCTCCTCAATGCGCCGGTGTTATCCATACGGACTTCGAAAAAGGATTTATCCGTGCCGAGGTGATCAAGTACGAGGATTATATCGCTTATGGCTCCGAGGCTGCTGTTAAAGAGGCCGGAAAGATGAGCGTTGAAGGTAAGGAATATGTTGTGCAAGATGGAGATATCATGCATTTCCGTTTCAATGTATAAGGAGTAATCGAAATAAATTATATCTTTGAAACCGGGTAAAATAGCGTAAAGCTAATTTTACCCGGTTTTCTTATATCCTTTAAATCTATATGTATATGAAACGTTTTCTCAATTCTGTACTTTGTATGTGTATCGCTGTTTTTTGTACGCATGCCCAAAAAAAGAATGTGACTAGTGTGCTGGAAGTGATGGACATTACGACCGGGCAACGTTCCGTTGTCAAGGAATTCCCTTTTTTGATCGAGGCACCTAACTGGACTCCGGATGGTAATTGGCTTGTATATAATAGTGGAGGAAAATTATATAAGCTCTCTCCGGAATCTCCGGGAGAGCCGCAATTAATCAATAGCGACTACGCGACCCGTTGCAACAACGACCATGTGATCTCCGCGGATGGGAAGCAAATAGCGATCAGTAACGGAACGAAAGAAGATGGCCGGTCGCGTATCTATACCCTGCCTTTCGAAGGAGGTGTTCCCCGATTGATTACCCCACTCGGTCCTAGCTACCTACACGGGTGGAGCCCCGACGGAAAACAACTCGCTTATTGCGCCGAGAGAAACGGTAATTTTGATGTTTACGTCATTCCTGCCCTAGGCGGAGAAGAAAAACGTCTTACGACAGCCGAAGGTTTGGACGATGGCCCCGAATACTCACCTTGCGGACAATATATCTGGTTCAACTCCGTACGTACCGGGCTTATGCAAGTCTGGCGCATGAAGGCGGATGGTTCCGAACAAACCCAGATGACATTCGATGAGACCCGAAATTCTTGGTTTCCCCACATCTCTCCGGATGGAAAACAAATCGTTTTCATCACCTATACAAAAGGTGATCTGGAACCCGGACAACACCTCGCCAATAAAAACGTAGAGTTACGCCTTATGCCAGCCGAGGGCGGAGAACCTAAGACTTTAGTCAAACTATTCGGCGGGCAAGGTACGATAAACGTAAACTCTTGGGCACCCGATAGCAAGCGATTCGCTTTCGTCAGTTACCGGTTAAATTGACTCGTTCCCGTCTCTCCTGTATTCGGAAGGAATAACCCCTGTCTGCTTAATAAACGCACGACGGAACGTACTGATAGAATGGAAGCCCGAACGTTCGGCTATCTCTTGTATACTGGCCAGAGGTTCGGCTTCCAATAAACGTTTGCTTTCCTCTACCCTGAAATGGTTTACGTAATCCGAGAAGGAACAACCTAATTCTTTATTAAACAATTGGGATAGATAAGAGCGGCTCATCGGGAAGATCCGCTGTAAATCCGTTAAGCGTAAATCTTCCCGTAGATAGGGCTTTTCACGTTCAAACCACGCCTGTACTTCCTCAACATACCTTTGGCGTATGATGCCTTTCTGTTCCTCACTACCTTGATCATCATCCGTATCCTCCTCCAAATCGGGTAATCCCCATCCGCTCTCGAATGTGTGATCCAAATGGATAACCTTTAGGAACAAGGCCTTATAAAAGAAATAGTACCATAAAACCAATAAAAACGTTTTGTCGATTACATATAGGCTAACCCGATCCGTAAACAACAATACCAAATAAAAAATATACATAGAAGAAAGGATCAGCATGGTCTTTTTCAACCAGTCCAGATCATAATCTTCCGGGTCCGATACATTTTCCCTTAAATACACCTTAAATCCCTCACTATAGCGCAAGATCAGATAAATAGGAACGATCATATACAGAAGCGTGAAAAATAAAATCAAAAGCCTTATAACCACATCCAGATTCAAGGTATCGAATACCTCGCCAAAAGAGTTATAACGATGAATATTTCCACCGGATAGCCGGTAAATCAAAAAAGAAATACCCAATACCCATATCGGACTGGTAAAAATAAAGAAACGGCGAACGGTCATATAGCAAGGTCGTAACACTTCTATCACGTAACAAGCTAATGTAGCTACCACAATACATCCCATAATCAGCACATCCGGATGAAATATCTCTTTTGAATCCTCTAAATACAGGTTAACCGATACTCGTACCGCCGCTAAAAACGCCCATAATAACATACTCCACCCCAAAATCTGTTTTGCCCTATTCTCACGGGCCCGTAGTAGCAGGGTAATACCACCAAAAACACAAAAGCCTAATATCTGTAAGCTTAGTAGAAACTGAATTTTATCCAACATAATAACACTACCTCCTATCTATTAAACAATACGCCCCCCCGAATGTTCTTTTTGACCCCTCAGTTAACAATATGAACGCCTTAGACAATTTGAACGATCTAATTTTATACGATTTCACCGACGTTTTAGACCGTATGCACCTCCCTTTCCCCTTAACCACCCGATATTTGCATCCAGAAGTTTCACACAAAAATAAGTAAAATAATGAGAAATTTAGTACTCTTTACCAGTATGATTTTAAGCTTTTGGGGTTGCTCCAACGACAAAGACTTCGGAGGTCTTGAGAATATCGGCTGGAATGAAAAACCACTCCAAATAACGACTCGTATCCTAACTACAAAATCCACCAATTTTATACAAGAATTTAAAGAAGGCTCTATGCTCGGACTACAAATCACGTCCGGTACAGTCGACGATTTATACAATGGCATATCCACTTATAAAAACGTAAGCGTAAAAGCTTATAGAGTGAATGGAAAAATCCGGTGGCAACAGAGTCCGGAAGTGATCCTTGACTCTAATGAAGCTACGATATACGCATATTATCCATATCAAGAAGATATAAATTTTAACGCCCGGCAGATACCTGTTAAACTGGCCCCGAACGCATTGGAGACCGATGATTATATGTATGGAACCCATGCGATCGGACAAAAAGCGGTCAACAGTACCTCGCCACTTGTATTACTCAGCATGAATCATGCCCTATCGCTTATATCTTTCCAGCTGAACCTAAGCAAAGGCAAGACAGGTGCCTTTATTATAAGTTCCGTTCAAGTAGGAAATAAGCCCGGTGGAACAACTTTAGTCAGCGAAGGAACCCTCGATATCACGACGGGCGATATCATCGGTTCTACCGCCCGTAGCACGTCCGCATCCACGGTATTATCCTTGACGAATCCGGTTACCCTCATCAACGAGAAATATTGTGATCCTATGCGGCTCATGGTAATTCCACCTTCCGGCACGATCGGAACCGGAGACGTGGAGACCTTATTCACGATCAACGGAGAAACCTACAAATTTGACATACCCGCTAACACCCAATGGGAAAAAGGGAAAAAATATTTATATAAGCTAAGCTTTAACGGAAGGTCGTTACAATTGCGAGACGTCTCTATCACAGACTGGTTACCGGGTAACGACGAAGGATTGATTGGCAATATCATGTAAGTTTTTTATGTTGTGGTTATTAAGGTGTAATGCCGTGGCAAGCTTTGATCCGTTTGCCACCGGCAACTACACTGAAAATAACAATTGGCTCTATCATTCCGGCGAATTAGACCATCGGGGTCACTACCCGTACGATGTGTTTTTCATTCAGCCGACTCTATATATTCTCTCAATAAGAGAAACAACGGGTCTCGTCCAAATACCCTTTTACATTCAAGGGTTATCATTCCCTCTCAACTTATCGCCAAAAACACTCTTCTATTTGACTATTACAAGGACGAGACCCGTTTAATAATAACTTTATATCTCTTGGATATATTGATTATTATAGTATACAATAAAGCAGATTACTTTGCGTATTAAGAGGATAAAACAATCGTTACTATATAATATATAAAAATATCATTTTATAACAGGAATAATAATTAATAGTAATAGAATAATAAACTATATTGGCTCAAATGTTTATTGTTTGAAAGGTTCCATTAAAACATTAGACAAAATGAACAAATTATTATTAATTACGATCTTGTTAATCATCTTTACCGGATGTCATGAAAATCAGCAGTGGATGTCCAAAGAGAAATCAACCGCACGAAAGTCAGTTCTTGAAATGACCACCCGGTCCTATACGGCAGGTTCTTCAGTATTCACCGAAATTCTGCCCGAAGGGTCCGAAATAGGATTATTTATAACCTATGGTAATCAAGACAGTTTATATAAAGGCGCATCTCTTTATAAAAACGTAAAATCAAAGGCTGTAGGCTCATCAAAAGGTTCTTTAAAATGGAAACAAACACCGCAGGTATTCCTTAGATCTAATCGACCAGTCATGATCTACGCTTACTCACCTTATAAAGTACAAATACCGTTAGATCCTACCTCCATACCGATCAAAATATCCCCAATCGCGGCGGAACCCCCCTCTTATGAATATGGGAGGCTCTCGCAAGGCCAAAAAGAGGTCAACCGTAAATCTCCGCTCGCGAAACTCTCCATGAATTATGCATTATCACTTCTCTCATTCGAAATATATCAAGATTCGGACATCAACGGGCTATTCAAGCTAACCTCCATACAGATCGGTAACCGTGCGGGAGGTAATACCTTGCAATATACCGGGACAATGGATATCGTAACCGGAAATATCAAAGGAACTCCCGGGGCATATAAAGCCACTTTACTTACAATAGATCCATCCGTAACTTTACGACACGCGAAAGCGGAGGAGCAAAATATCCGTATAGTCCCTACCTACTCTCCTATCCGGGAAAAAGAAGTTGAGGCGATCTTTACTATCAATGGAAGAACTTACAAATACATCATTCCGGAAGGCACCTGCTGGAATAAAGGATATAAATATTCCTATAAGTTATATTTCGATGGTAAAGATATCAGGTTACACGATTCCGTCGCCTATATATGGACACCTAAACTGAAGAAAAAATAATCAGTATATAAAATAAGAGTACTAATCTATGGAACTTTTCATTCTTACCGTAAAGCCTATCGAGAATAAATACGCCCGGACTCTAATCTTTTTTGCCTATTTTTGTAACAAACAAATCCCTTATCCCGTCTTCTTTGTGAAAGCCCCCACTCTAAGGCGCACGGACGAAGGGCGATCCAAAAACATAGTATTAACGAAAAAGTCAATTACAATGAAAAGATTACTAGTGTTACTGGCCATCCTCCTTATCAGCCAAGTAGGATACGGGCAGCAGAAGATGGATCAATTATTCAATGCTTTCCGGGGTGAAAGCGATGTTACTTCCGTAAATATCGGAAACATAACGATGAAGCTAGCCAGCCTGTTCACCGAGACAATGGGAGTAAACGGTATAGAGATCCTTGAATTTGATAATTGTGCCCAAGAGGTGAAAGACCGACTGTCTACCGCCATACGGAACCTGAGAGATCCTGATTATGAGACGATGGTCACGGCAAATGAAAGGGACAGTCGCACGAAAGTTCTTGTCAAAATAAAAGAGGATATGATCCGTGAACTGGTCATATTCACGACAGGAAGCGACAATGCGTTAATCCGTATCAAAGGAAAGATCAGCCCGTCCGATCTAGACCGGGTAATCAATGAGCACAAAACTGGAAATTATTAAGGGCGATACTGATGGACGTTGATGTTTTTAAACAACGGTTCCTACCCTTTCATCCTAAACTCTATCGGATCGCTTATGCCTTATTAGACAATAAAGCGGATGCGGAAGACATATTTCAAGATGCCTATTGCAAATTATGGAATAAAAGGGATGAGCTGGGAGATATCCAGAATCCGGAAGCATTTTCCATAACATTGGTCAAAAATCTTTGTCTGGATTTCCTGCGCTCGCCCAAAGCAAGCCGAAGAGACAACGAAGAGGCATTGGAGACCGTTCTATTAACGACCGACTCCTCGCCGGAAAAGGAATTGGAAGAAAAAGAGGATATCCGGCGTATACAAGAACTGATAGAACAGCTCCCCGAGAACCAGAGGCAGGTAATCCGCCTGCGTGGTATTGAGGATTGTTCCTATGAGGACATTGAACAGATTACAGGGCTTAGCTCCTCTAATATAAGAACATTACTTTCCCGGGCACGCAAATTGATCCGGGAGAAACTAGAAAAAGCAAGTTGTCATGGATGATAAAAAGATAGATGAACTAATAAACAAGGCACTCCAAGAGGATTTAGCCTTACCGGAGGGACTTTCCGAAAGGCTGGAACGACAAATCGACTTCCTAGCCCAAGAAGAGATATCTCCCCGAGTCTCACGAAGACGTTCCTTCTATTGGATAAGCGGAATCGCCTCCGCTATTCTTGGCGCCCTATTCCTCATCTTCACGGAGACAAATCGTCCGGCTCCCGTTATGGCCGATACCTTTACCGATCCTGAAGAGGCAGCTGTCGTAGCCCAAAATGCCTTGGCGTTCATGTCTAGGAATTTAAACAAAGGTCTCGGGCAGGTCAATGAAGCCAGTCAAGAGATCACAAAAATAAACAAGATCGTAAATAAACATTTAAATGATTAATACAATGAGACTCAAACAACTATATACAATACTGCTTCTCTGCTGCGTGAATATCTGTTTTGCCCAGAACAAGCTTTTCGACAAATATGCGGATATGGATGATGTTACTTCCGTATATATCTCCAAAAAGATGTTTCAGATGATGCCGGTCATGGAAACCGCCGGACTCAACCTTGCCAACCTGAAAGGGAAAATAGAATCCCTGCAAATACTCACCACCCAAAAAGCGGATTTAAGGGAACGAATGCGAGGTGAGTTCAAAGCCTTGATCGGAAAGGATCATGAAGAACTCATGCGAGTAAAAGATGGAAAGACCAAAGCCAATTTCTACGTCAAGCAACAAGGAGAACTGATACAGGAGTTGATCATGATAGCCGACATGGACGACGGGAGCTTCAGCGTCATGCAATTGTTAGGGCGTTTTACGCTCCAAGATGTGCAAGAAATTACCAGTGAGATCAACAAATAATAGGATAATTTCGTGAAAACCATCGGCTTTTTATAGTATCTTCACCACCATAAGTTAAACAAAAATCATACGCATATGAAAAGATTCATTTTTACAGGGATAATCATCCTGTTTGTAATGGCTGGATGTGGAGGCGACCATTCATCGACCGATGGTCTTATAACCGTGGATGTAAACGATAGTTATTCAACCAAAAAAGAGTTGGTCCTTCAAGACTTCATGGATGTGGAGTATATTCCGCTGGAAACAAACGATGAGTTTATCAATCGGGCATGCGTGCAGGCGGTTGGCGAGAAATACATAATCGTGACAAACTTTTACGATGATGGCAATATTTTCGTATATGGCCGGAACGGAAAAGCTATTCGCAAAATAAATCGCAAGGGACAAGGTGGAGAAGAATACGTGTCTATGAGATCGGTTTCGTTAGATGAAGAAAACGAAGAGATTTTCGTAAATGATTTTCATGCGAAAAAGATAAGGGTCTATGATTTGGAAGGAAATTTCAAACGAAGTCTGAATCAAAGAAGCGAGAAAAGTTCGTTTTACGTGGAAATGCTTGATTATGACAAGGACAACTTGATTTGCTATGATAAGTTTAATTTTGAGGTACCGTTCTTGCTTGTGTCGAAGCAAGATGGAAGTATAACGAAAGAAATCACGGTTCCATATAAAGAGAAGCAATTATTCCATATCGTTGAAAGACTTTATGATAAAGGAGAAACAAGAGCAGCTGGACCAGGTCCGTATAACAGTATAATTCCTTTTAAGGGTAATTGGATTCTATTTGAGGCCTCTTCAGATACGGTATACACCTTAATGCCTGATTACAGTTTGCGCCCGCTTATCGCACGAACACCCCCTATCCACACCATGGATCCGGGCGTTTTCGTCGTCTTAAGATTGATTTCCGATCGTTATTATTTCATGGAAAGCGTAACGAATATATATGATTTTAACACCGGAGAAGGTTTCCCGAGAAAGTACTTCGCATACGATACGCAAGAAAAGAAATTTTTCAACTATATCACATACAACGATGATTATTCTTATAAGAAAGAAATCTATATGGTGACATTTCCTCCCATCAATTCAAAAGGCGAATTGTGCTCTACCATCAATGCTTCCGAACTTTGCCAGGACTATAAAAGGGGAAAGCTGAAAGGCAAACTAAAAGAGGTGGCCGCGACATTGGAAGAGGATGACAACCGGGTGGTAGTGTTGGTGAGACCTAAAAAGTAAACGATTACCAATCATCGGTAATACGATCAAGCGGATTATTACGGGGAAATAATCCGCTTGATCTCACTCAGTTTGTTCAAGGCTTCTAAGGGGGTAAGATTATTCACGTCCAAGTTCTTGATCTCATCCCGTACTTGGCTCAACACCGGATCATCCAACTGGAAGAAACTCAGCTGATACCCCTCGGCGGCAGAGGCGATCGCTTTTACAGGCTTACCGCCGATGCCTTCCTGACGATTCTCGGACTCCAACTGCTTCAAGATCTCATTCGAACGCTTCACGATGCTTTTAGGCATACCGGCCATTTTCGCCACGTGGATACCAAAGCTATGCTCGCTTCCTCCCGGTATCAACTTACGCAAAAATATCACCTTATTCCCTACTTCCTTGACCGATACGTTATAGTTCTTGATCCGCTTAAAGGCACGCTCCATCTCGTTCAGCTCGTGGTAATGGGTAGCGAACAGCGTTTTCGCCTTCGCATTCGGGTGCTCATGAATATATTCCACGATCGCCCAAGCGATTGATATGCCATCGTAGGTACTGGTACCCCGCCCTAACTCGTCGAAAAGCACCAAGCTCCGGGAAGTCATATTATTTAATATATCGGAAGCCTCATTCATCTCGACCATAAAAGTAGACTCACCCACCGAGATATTATCCGAGGCGCCTACACGAGTAAATATCTTATCCACGATACCTATATGGGCGCTCTCGGCCGGAACAAAGCAACCGATTTGCGCCATGAGCGTAATCAAGGCTGTCTGACGCAATAAGGCGGACTTACCGGCCATATTCGGACCCGTGATAATGATGATCTGTTGTTTCTCGTCATCCAGATAGACATCATTGGCGATATAAGGTTCTCCCAAGGGCAGTTGTTTCTCGATTACCGGGTGGCGACCTCCCTTTATGTCGATCTTGTCGGAATCACTCACGATCGGACGGATATACTTATTCGCCTCCGCGGCCTTGGCGAAAGATAAAAGGCAATCGATACGCCCGATCAAGTTCGCGTTCATTTGGATAGGCGGAATATACTCCGTCAAGGCCAATACCAGCTCATTGAAAAGGCGGGTCTCCAGAGCAAGGCTCTTTTCTTCCGCCCCTAATATCTTCTCCTCGTATTCCTTCAACTCCTCGGTAATATAGCGCTCGGCGTTCACCAAGGTCTGTTTACGGATCCAATTCGCCGGGACTTTATCCTTATGGGTATTACGTACCTCTATATAATAGCCGAAGACGTTGTTGAAAGCGATCTTCAAGCTTGGGATACCCGTCAATTCGATCTCGCGCTGCTGTACCTTCAACAAATAATCCTTGCCGGAATAAGCGATGGCACGCAAGTCATCCAATTCCTCGTTGACCCCCTTCGCTATAATTCCTCCCTTATTGACCAACGAAGGGGGATCGTTATTAATCTCTTTCTCAATCCGGTCGCGGATCAAGGCGCAAGCGTTTAATTGCTCCCCGATCCGGCATAAGCTGGGTTCCCCGCTCGCCATACATGCCTCCTTGATCGGCTCGATCGCACGAAGCGCGACCTTTAGCTGAACCACCTCACGAGGAGATACACGGCCGACAGCCACCTTGGAGATAATACGTTCCAAATCGCCGATCTGCTCCAACTGCGTATCCAGCAACTCCTTTGTCTCCGGTTCACGGAAGAAATAATCCACGACCTCTTGGCGTTCTTGGATCGGTTTTACATCCTTTAGCGGGAATAGTATCCACCGGCGAAGCATACGAGAGCCCATCGGCGAGATCGTCTTATCGATCACGTCCAACAAGCTTGTTCCCTCATCGTTCATCGTACCCACCAGTTCCAAGCTGCGTACCGTAAACTTATCCAAGCGGACGTATCGATCCTCCTCGATACGGGATAAAGCGGTGATATGGGAAATATGCGTATGCTGGGTCTGGTCCAGATAATACAGAATCGCCCCGGAAGCGATAATACCTAATTTCAAGTGTTGTACGCCAAAACCCTTCAAGTTCTTCGTCTCGAAATGCTTCAACAGGCGATCCTCGGCGGCCGAGGTCGTAAAGATCCAGTCATCCAGCTCAAAGATAAAGAAACGAGGATCGAAAGCCTCCTCGAAACGCTTCTTGTTTCCCCGTTCGATCAACACTTCCTTCGGGGAAAAATTATTGAGTAATTTGTCGATATAATCGATGGAACCCTCCGCTGTCATGAACTCGCCGGTAGAGATATCCAAGAAAGAAATACCACATACCTCCTTGGCGAAATGGATAGAGGCCAAGAAATTATTCTCTTTATGATTCAGTATATTATCATTGATGGAAACACCGGGAGTCACCAATTCCGTAATACCCCGCTTCACCAGTTTCTTCGTCAACTTAGGGTCTTCCAGCTGGTCGCAAATAGCCACACGCTTTCCGGCCCGCACCAACTTCGGCAGATAAGAATCCAAGGCATGATGTGGAAATCCCGCCATCTCAACATGCTGCCCTACGCCATTCGCACGTTTGGTCTGTACGATACCCAGTATTTCCGCGCCAATCACGGCGTCCTCGCCATACATCTCGTAAAAGTCTCCAACCCGGAATAAAAGGATAGCGTCCGGATGTTTCGCTTTTATATCGAAATACTGCTTCATCAAAGGGGTTTCCACAACTTTTGCCACGATAGTAATCTTTTAAATGCGTTTACGAATTAATCCGCACAAAGGTACTATTTTTTTTCTATCCGTTTACTTTCTTATAATCCGCTAGAAAAGTAGCTAGCCCACTATCCGTTAACGGGTGTTTCAATAAGCCTTTAATGGCGGACAAAGGACAAGTAGCCACATCCGCCCCGGCCTCCACGCATTGGATGATATGCTGGGTGCTACGGATAGAAGCCGCTAAAACTTGGGTATCATAATCATAATAATCATACATTTCCACGATCTTACGTACCAGCTCTATCCCGTCGCTGGCAATATCATCCAAACGCCCGACAAAGGGCGATACATACGTAGCCCCGGCCTTAGCCGCCAATAACGCCTGACCGACAGAGAAAACCAGCGTACAATTCGTACGGATGCCTTTTCTGGTGAAATATTTTATCGCTTTAATCCCCGCTTCGATACAAGGTACTTTAACGACTATATTAGGATGTAAAGCTGCCAACTCCTCCCCTTCTTTTATCATGCCCTCTAAGTCGGTAGCGATTACCTCGGCGCTTACATCCCCGCCCACGATCTCGCAAATTTCCAAATAGTGTTTCCGTTGATTTTCCACCCCCCGGAGGATTCCCTCTTTCGCCATTAAGGACGGATTAGTCGTCACGCCATCCAATACTCCCAATTCATTCGCTTCCCGGATCTGGTCCAGATTCGCCGTGTCAATAAAAAACTTCATAGCTTTAAACTTTAATGTTACGTATTTGTATAACCCTTCTGATTCGCTATTAGTTCTAAATCAACCGTCTCAATCCCCTACTAATTCCATATACAAGTCGTTAAGCCGTTTGTGGAGATATAAAACAGCGTATTTTTCCGGGATAGGTATGCTTCTTGATACGATCTATGATCTTAGGGAGACGATCGAGAAGAAGATATATTTTATTTTACAGACAAAGTATATTTCCTATCGATCCATTCGGCCAATGAAATACCGCCCAATTCTTCGATAGTCTCTTTCCTTTTATAAGGTTTTAGTTGATGAATACGTTTCCAAATATCATTAAGCCAGACCTCATATCGGTTAGGCAACATAAGTTCTGGACGGAATTCCGATATATCTAAGTCTAAATCATCACTATTAAGAAGATAGTTCTTTATTAAAGTCGCAGATTCTAACAACTCACCAACCACATGCGGTAAAGGAAAAGGCAGAAGTTCATCATTCAGTTTCAATTGTTGGCCCCCTGCGGAAAAAGTGTCCCGCATATGAAAATTAACAACAGACCGGCGCGTACATAACCATAAGGCAGCATTCTCATAATTCCCACTCACTACTTCCGGGAATAAAATAAATATCTCCGCTTTTAGTCTCTTATTCCTTTCCGGATCCGCATATTCTCCATTATCCACCCACAGGCTTATATTCATATCCGTATGCTCCTCCAAACTTTCCTCAGCGGAAGTGCCCAACCACCAAGGCATAGCTTTCTTTTTGGCTTTAATGGCTTTTTCCCTATAATATTTTCGAACGATCTCTATAGAATCCGGAGCATTCCTTAATTGATCATAAGCAACTCCCATCTTACTAAAAATAGTCTGCTCTTTCGTTAATTCCATATTAATCAAATAACGGGGAGAATGGGTAACAGCTATATCGGAGAGACAATCCTCATAAGGACGGCACTTAAACTCCGCCGTCTTACCTCCCAGTTTGCCGAAGAGCATATAGATATTTTCTACATTCTTATCACGTGTAGACTCCACGATGCTACTTCCCGTAGATGTCCAATGGTTCTCTTTTGTAGATTTTACCTCAACCCCATAATATTTCTCCGCGATAATATCTGGAAAATATTGGGCGGAAACCAAGCGTATCTCCTCCACACGGAAAGGAGTTCTACCGCAAAGTTCTTTCATCACGTTCACTACTACATTTTCCAGTTCCTTACTCTTACAATCGCAATACGTACCCGGAATAGCAGCTGCTTTTTCATTCAAGTATGATTCCAGCATAAACATAAAATCCGCAAAAGCCTCATCCGCTTTTTGAAGATTTCTATTACGCACAGTAATAATATTCTCCTCTTCCATATTATCTCTTTTTAAAATACAACGGCCATAAAGTCTGTATGCGATTCGCTATATGATACGCTAATACTGGAGGAACCGCGTTACCGATCACCTTATAAGCGCCTGAGGCACTTAACTCAAAACGTGTACTGTTCTTTTTATGGGAGACAAACGTATAATCCGGCGGAAACGTCTGTATCAAAGCACATTCTCGAGGAGTTAAGCGACGTTCTTGTAAACCGGCGTCTAATTCTTCCGTAATAACGCCCCCATGCTCCCGGGATAAACGACGGTATTCTATATTTCCATGATGCTCGGAACGAATCGTCGGGCCAATATTATCCAGCGCGATCTCCTTTTGACCTTGACAATGAGCTCCCATATATTTCGCCTGTGAATAATACCGCTGGGATGGATCTTCTGTCCTATCCGGTTCCTCCAATCCTACAAATACATCCCGACAAACCACCGGTGGCAATAGTTTCTTATCTTCCACGGTGCAAGCATGTGTCGGACTCGGATAAGGATCGTAAGCTTTGGGTATCTTCTCCTCTTGAAGCGCTCTTAAAGCCTTAACCTTTAACGCGGACTTACGTATCCCGATAAAAATCACACGCTCTCTAGACTCCGGAACCCCATAATTGCCCGCATGTAAAACTTGAGGATCTAAAACAATATATCCATCCCCAGCCGCATGGGCGAAGTCTCTCTGAATAATACTTTTCACGTCTCCCAGATTCACCAGTCCCTTCACGTTCTCCGCGATAAATATCTTGGGTCTCGTAATATCGATCACCTGCTTCATCCAATAGTAAAGTTTACCCCTCGTCTCTTCCGAGGCCTCATCGTCCTCACGCAATTTCCCGGTATGATCCTTATTCGACTCAAATCCCAGACGTTTACCAGAGACACTGAAATCCTGGCAAGGAAAACCTCCCGTGACGACATCTATATTTTTAGGGAAAACTTTTTTCCCCGCTCGATGCTCTTTCACCAAGTCTACGATACTCTTTGTATTATAAACGTTTTTATCATATCCGAATCGATCCATATATTGAAGCCAAGCGGTTTGTGCCTCTTTCAATATATCATTCGCAAAGACCGTTCGAAAACGATTCTTCTGTAAACGAACCCAGTGTTCATCGATAACCTCTTGAACCCAGGTACTTTGAGGAGATATAGACTTACGATGACATATAAAATCCCCCTCGAATCCTAAATCCATGCCCCCACATCCAGAGAACAGGGACAAGACCCGTAGTTCATTTGATGTATCAACCTCCTTTTCACTCATTTTCATATTCGATCCTTACTATAAGATATGCTTAAAGAACCACAAATTTACGAAGAATTTCAATTTTTTTGTTTTCATAGTCAATTGATTTTGATTCGGCATCCACTATTGGATAGTTTGTCAAAGATAGTTCTTAATCACGAGAGAGACAATATCGCAAACAAAAAATGCCTCAATAATTCTTGAGAATCTATATACATTATACAAGCAAAAGCCATGCATAGAATTATCTCTCTACACATGGCTCTTTTCACGTACTCTTTTCTTATAGGCAGTTATTCATCTTTGTTTTGGTTCCAAATAAAACATTATGTGTTTCTATACTTTATTATTCTATCATTTCAAAACAAAAGGAACATATACAGAGAGCATCAAATCCGAAAGATGTCCACGACGGCCATTAGCCGGTCCGTTATTGAAATGCTTCAAGGTATTGAAACAGCCATACTGATAAGAAAGGCCGAACTCACAATGCTTGCTTAAACGATATCCCACCTTCGCCATCACGGACAGGTCAAACACGGCTTGTGGCTGTACATAAAGCGTAGGAGCGATACCGACACCTAAATGGAATTTCTTGGTAAAACGCCAATTCCAACTAGCGGCTACGGAGATAGGCATCACAAACTCATCGAAAACATCAGCTTTCTTAGAAACATATATACCATCCTCTATACTTTCATAATAAGGAAAATACTTCGTCGTTTCCATCTTCTGAAATCCCATCGTAATATCCAAATCATAAAAGAATTTCTGTTCCGGAAGGAATCGAAAGCGATAACCGATCATACTATTTAACTTATAATCGTGCCGATAAGACCAATTTGATTCATCACCCCAAGTAGTTCGTTTCCAACTATCTTGTAAAGGAAATCCAACACCGGCACCTACTAATGCTGGCGGGCGAAAGTATAGTAGAAGTAGAAACCAATAACAGTAAAAATAAAATTTTTTTCATAAATTATCACCAGTCTTCTTTTAAACTTATTTTTGCAGTCCCTTTATTACTTTCAGGCATTTCATCTGACCAAATTTCCATTCGTCCAGAAAACTCAAATCGAGGAGGAGTTACGATTGTAACTGAGTTTCTTGGATTTTCACCAACATGCCCTAACATACCTCCTTGATCCTTAGCTAAAAGTTTATTATATACATCTGTATGTAAAAGAATTGTTACCCCATTTTTATTCTGATAATTTTTAATTGAAACATTATATACTTCAAAACCACTTCCTGACCCTGAAGCTGTAAGACGTAGTATAATCATTGTACGGTGTTTTTTCCATAAAACTTTCTTTTTTTGACTAAGATAATCAAAGCCCAATGACAAA
>SCPN01000674.1_pt1 | contig 35976 bp, 44 predicted proteins | sample 6106831 | NCBI WGS metagenome assembly SCPN01 (sample SAMN10720447, study PRJNA508395) | human gut metagenome | isolation source: Participant 1, 0 month | reverse complement strand
TGAGCCTTGTTCTGGCTGGAGCTAATCCGGGAGCTTTCATTGATTCTGTTATGGCTCACGGTGAGACTTCAGAAGACCGTACCATTATTGGATATGACGAGAACATTATGGATTTATCATTCCGCCGAGGAGGGATGACAAATCCGAGGAAAAGAAGACGGAGGAGAAATCCAAATCTAAGGAAGATAAGACTTCTGAAGAAAAACCTGAGGAAGTTGACGAGACAATTGAGCAGGTATTTAATACCCTCAATGAAAAGCAGAAAAATGTGGTTTATGCAATGATCGGACAGGCTATTGGGGAAACCGATAAGCCTGAAGATAAAAATGATGACGATTCTAAAGGAGGAAATACCGAGATGAAGCATAATGTGTTTGACAACGATAAGAAAAACGAAACCGGTGGCTTTCTGACGCATTCCGCACAGGAAGACATCATCAAGGCGGCGAAGACCAGCCAGGTTGGTACTTTCCAGACAGCGCTTCAGCTTTATGCGGAGCAGAACGGTCTTCAGCATGATGCTGTCAGCGGCGGATTTGTTCAGACCGGCGACGGAAATGTGACGAGTCTGTTCCCGGAATATCAGGAAGTGCGTCCGGGGGCTCCCGAACTCATTACCAATGACCAGGGCTGGATTACTAATGTGATGAAGAAAGTACATAAGAGCCCGATTTCCAGAATCAGAACCAGCCAGACCGATATTCGCGGTATTGATACACTTCGCGCCAGGGGCTACAAGAAAGGAAAAGAGAAGAAGCAGGCCGGAAATTTCAAGTTGGTACGCAGAACCACCGATCCGCAGACCGTTTATGTGAAGAATGCTCTGCATCGCGACGACATTGTCGATATCACGGATTTCGATTATGTAAAGTATCTGTATGACATCGACCGCCTGATGCTCAATGAAGAGCTGGCTATTGCGATGATGCTGGGGGACGGTCGTGATGATGGTGATGAGGGTAAGATCGATCCGGATAAGATCAGACCTATCTGGACCGATGATGACCTGTATACCATTCATGCAGATTTGGATGTTGCCGCCGCAAAAAAGGAACTTCAGGGTACTAATACCGGCGTGAACTTTGGCGAGAACTATATTTACGCTGAAGCAATGATCAATGCGGTTTTGTATGCAAGAGAGGATTATAAGGGTACTGGCACTCCCGATATGTACATCACTCCTCACATGCTCAATGTAATGCTCCTGGCTCGTGATATGAACGGCCGCCGCATTTATAGCTCTAAATCAGAGCTGGCTTCTGCTCTGAATGTTGGGGAAATCCATACGGCCGAGCAGTTCGAAGGCAAGACTCGTAAGACGGACGACAGCAAGACCAAGAAGCTGCTTGCCATCATCACGAACCTGAATGACTACTCTCTGGGTGCTACGAAAGGCGGCGAAGTTACTCACTTCACGCAGTTTGATATCGACTTTAACCAGGAGAAGTCCCTTCTGGAAACCAGATGCTCCGGCGCTCTGACCAGAGTGTACTCCGCCATTGCGATTGAAGAGGACGTAACGGTAAACCCTTAATCAGCTTCTCCGTTAGTCCCGAAGATGGAGAAGCCAATCTGTTCGGGAAAACGGTAAATTCGTTACAGGAGAATATTGCTATCAGAGAGTCTGAGATTACCGGTACATTGAAGCATGTTACTGGATACACGGGATTTAGCAGTAATACTTCTGAGCAGGAAGGAAACTATCTTGCTTTGAAAGTTGATGCTGATTCCAAAGATGCAGTTGCGACCGTTGAACTCGTAGGTGGTACCAAAGGACCGGTTACGCTTGATGACGACATGAACATTGTACTCCTTATTAAGAATAAGGATACTCAGAGCATTAAGGTGACGGTAGACAATGGAGAAAATTCCACTACGAAGACTTATGGGCTTATTGGATTGACTTTGGAGACAGAGTAAAGGAGAGAATTCAAAATGGCAAAGTTTTTTGGGAAAATCGGCTATGCAATATCAAAGGACGTTCGTCCGGGTGTTTGGGACGGGGAAATTACTGAGCGAGAGTATTTCGGCGATTTGATTCGGAATACCAGTCGGTATCAGACTTCCAATAAACTCAATGACGATATCAACATTTCCAATGAGATCAGCATCGTGGCCGATCCTTTTGCTTATCAGAATTTTCACGCAATGCGGTATGTCGAGTTCATGGGAGCGAAGTGGAAGATTTCCAGTGTTGAAGTACAGTATCCGCGTCTGATTCTGACGGTAGGAGGTGTGTATAATGACTGATCGACGAATCCTGTTTCATAAACTGTTGTGCGAGATTTTATCTTGCCCGATAGAAGGTGAACAGTGCCGATGTTATTTTCAGCCTCCGGAATCTATTAAGATGAATTACCCCGCTATTGTATATAGCCTTGATGATGTAGACAAGACATATGCAAACGACGGGGTATATTTATCTATCAATCGAAGATATGCCGTTACCGTTATTGATAAAGATCCGGATACATCCTTGGTGCAGAAAGTAACGAATTTACCGATGAGCCGGTTTGACCGGCATTTCAAAAAAGATAACCTGAATCACTACATTTTTAATGTGTATTTCTAAGATTGGAGGAATAATTCAATGAGTAAGCTTATTTGGGATAAAGTTGGGGAACGCCTCTACGAAACTGGTGTTGATCATGGTGTTCTCTACCCGATTCAGACTGGTGGACAGTATAACAAAGGTGTTGCTTGGAACGGTCTGAGCGCGGTGACAGAGAGCCCTTCCGGGGCGGAGCCCGCCTCCCCGATCTATGCGGATAACATCAAGTATCTGAACCTGATGTCCGCAGAGGATTTCGGCGGAACGATTGAGGCTTATACTTCTCCGGATGAATTTTTGGGAGTTGACGGTTCCGTTGAAGTCGCTCCTGGTGTCTTTGCAGGCCAGCAGAGCAGGAAGCAGTTTGGACTTTCTTATCGCACTATTCTTGGCAATGATGTAGATTCCAATGACTATGGTTATAAGCTGCATCTTGTTTATAATTGCCTTGCCTCTGTTTCTGAGAAAGGCTATACCACTGTGAATGACAGCCCGGAGGCAATCGCTCTGTCCTGGGAATTCAGCACGACTCCGGCGGAGATTGCGAAGATAATCGATGGTAAGAAGCTGAAACCTACCGCAATCCTTACACTGGATTCTACTAAGATTGATGCGAAGAAGCTGGCAGCTCTGGAAGAAATCCTGTATGGTAAAGACCCGACTACTCCAGAGGGTAACGATGGCGTTGATCCCAGACTGCCGTTTCCTGATGAAGTGATTGAGCTTCTGGCTGCTGAAGACCTCCCTTAATGAGCCTTTCTGTTAAGCCTGAAGACGGAGAGGCTGTTTTATTTGGAAAAGCAGTGAATGAATTGCAGAGTGAGGTGGTTGTTGCTGATGATGAAGTGACAGGCACTCTGAAGTATGTCAATGGTTATGTTGAAGAATAACGTATAGGAAGCCTCGTATTCAATGTGCGGGGCTTCTTTTTATTTGAAAGGAGAAAAAATTATGCTGAAGAAAACCATTCCCTATATCGATCTGAATGGTGTCGAAAGAAAAGAGGATTTCTATTTCCACCTGTCAAAGCCGGAAATTGTCAAGATGCAGACAAGCGTGAAGGGTGGCTATGATGTACAGCTCAAGAGTATTGGCGCCGGTGCTGATGGCGGCCAGATTATGGAATTCTTTGAAGATCTCATTACGAAAGCTTACGGTGTCAAGAGTGAAGATGGCCGTCGCTTTATGAAGTCTGAGGAGATTTCCAGATCCTTTATGGAATCTCCTGCTTATTAGGTTCTCTTTGATGAACTGGTTACGAATGACAAGGCAGCAGCAGACTTTGTGAATGCGGTGATGAACATCGGCAATTCTGCCACAGTTCCTGCAATCGCAGCAAACACTCAGAATTAAAGGAGAGGTGAGAGATGCTCCGAATCACAATACCATCCACGGAATTCTGGGAGGAGGTGAAGCAAGAGTTTGTTTACACAAAGGCTCAGACCTTGCAATTGGAGCATTCTCTTGTTTCTCTTTCAAAATGGGAATCGAGATGGAATAAGCCGTTTCTGACGAAGCAGGAAAAACTTTGGAAGAAACCATCGATTATGTAAAATGTATGACTCTTACACAGAACGTGAACCCGGAAGTTTATAACTATCTGACGAACAGCAATATCAATGAGGTCAATCGGTATATTGCTCTTCCTATGACCGCCACCCGGTTTTTCGAGGAGAAAAAAACGCAGGGGAGCAGAGAGCAGATTACGGCAGAACTCGTTTATTACTGGATGATAGCTTTAAACATTCCATTTGAATGTCAGAAATGGCATCTCAATAAACTGTTCACTTTGATAAGAGTATGCGATGTGAAGAGCAGGCCGCCGAAGAAACATAGCCGCAGAGAAATTATGAAACGGAATGCGGCATTAAATGCGGCCCGCAAAAAGAAGTGGAATACGAAAGGGTGATTACTATGAGTAATAGCAGCTTGGTGAATTGTACAGTAAAAAGTCCAAACCATAGCGGAGCTAGGACGCATTCAATTGACCGGATCACTCCGCATTGTGTAGTCGGTCAGCTTTCAGCAGAATCTATTGGGGGCTGTTTTGACAGTAGTAACGTACAGGCTTCTTGCAACTATGGAATTGGTAGTGACGGACGTGTGGTTCTTTGCGTGGATGAGGCAAACAGAAGCTGGTGCTCTTCCAGTAACGCGAATGACCAGCGGGCTGTGACGATTGAGTGTGCCAGTGATATGACCGATCCGTATGCCATGACAAATGCGGTATATGAAAAGTTGGTTGCTCTGTGCGTTGATATCTGCCGGAGAAATGGTAAGACAAAACTCCTTTGGTTTGGCGACAAGGACAAATCTCTGAACTACAGTCCCAAATCAAACGAGATGATCCTTACGGTTCATCGGTGGTTTGCCAACAAATCTTGTCCTGGGGATTGGCTGTATTCCAGGCTGGGGAATCTTGCAAATCGGGTAACTGCTCAGCTTGGCGGAAGTACGACTGACAGCGTCCAGAAAACCTACAAAACTGGACTTTACAAAGTCAACATCGGTGATTTGAATATTCGCAAAGGCCCTGGGACGAATTACGGAACCAATGGGATGATTACTGACCGAGGTACTTACACGATTACCGAAATTCAGAACGGTTACTGGGGTAGGTTGAAATCCGGAGCAGGATGGATCAGCGTTCATGAAGCTTACTGTACCTATAAAGGCGCAGCTTCTTCTGATTCTGGTGGATCAGTAGAGAAGCCTTCTGGAAATTTTCTGGTTCAGGTGGACATTTCCGATCTGTATATCCGTAAAGGTCCTGGAACGAATTACGGAACCAATGGTTTCTGTCCGAAAGGAGTCTACACCATCGTCGAGGTTAAAACCGGTGCTGGTTCTGATGCTGGATGGGGTAAGTTGAAATCCGGAGCAGGATGGATCTCACTGGATTACGCAACTCGAATTTAAAGAGGACGCACGATGATAAGTTTCAGACAAAAGGGTGACTTCTCCAAGTTGACACGCTTTCTGGAGAGAGCAAAAGAAGCGGTTCACATCGGAGACCTGGACAAGTTTGGTAAAGAGGGAGTAGCCGCCCTTGCGTCTGCAACACCAGTGGATTCTGGGGAGACGGCGAATTCCTGGTATTACGAAATTGAGAATCGAAAAGGTTCGGTTACAATTTCATTTCATAATTCGAATGTTCAAAATGGAGTTCCAATCGCTGTTATTTTGCAGTATGGACACGGAACTCGAAACGGCGGCTGGGTACAGGGGCGAGATTACATCAATCCTGCTATCCAGCCTATTTTTGACGAAATTGCAAATAACGCATGGAAGGAGGTTACTAAGCTATGAGTAAGACGATTGATGAAAGAGTCGTTGAAATGCGATTCGATAACAAACAGTTTGAGCAGAATGTTCAGACCAGTATATCTTCAATTGAAAAGCTCGAAAAAAGCTTAAACTTAAAAGGTGCCTCCAAAGGATTGGATGACGTTAATGCCGCAGCAAAAAATTGCAATATGACTCCGCTTTCCAATGCGGTCGAAACCGTAAAGATGCGGTTTTCGGCGTTGGAAGTCATGGCAGTTACGGCTCTGGCGAACATCACAAATTCAGCGTTAAATGCTGGTAAAAATATTGTTTCTGCACTGACAATCGATCCAATTAAGACTGGATTTCAGGAGTATGAAACACAGATCAATGCAGTTCAGACCATTCTTGCTAATACACAGAGCAAGGGGACAACCATTGACCAGGTAAATGCTGCTCTTGATGAGTTGAACAAATACGCTGATCAGACGATTTACAATTTTACGGAAATGACCCGTAACATTGGCACTTTCACAGCTGCCGGTGTTGACTTGGATAAATCAGTAACATCAATCAAAGGTATTGCCAACTTAGCAGCAGCTTCGGGTTCTAATGCTTATCAGGCCAGTACCGCTATGTATCAGCTTTCGCAGGCGATTGCAGCGGGCAAGGTTAGTTTGCAAGACTGGAATTCCGTTGTAAATGCGGGAATGGGCGGTCAGCTATTTCAAGACGCCTTAACTCGAACCGCAGAACATTTCGGAACCAACATGGATGCGATGATTGAACAGTATGGTTCATTCAGAGCTTCTCTGACCGAAGGTGGATGGCTGACAACAGAGGTGTTGACCGAAACTCTGACACAGTTGTCTGGAGCTTACTCAGAAGCAGATCTTATCGCTCAGGGATATACCGAAGAACAAGCTAAAGAGATTACAAAACTGGCTCAGACAGCATTGGATGCAGCTACCAAGGTAAAGACATTCACGCAGTTATGGGACACCCTGAAAGAATCGGTTCAGTCTGGTTGGACTCAGAGTTGGGAAATCATCATTGGTGATTTCGAAGAGGCAAAAGAACTTTTAACTGAGGTTAGCAACGCCCTTGGCAACATGGTAAATGCTTCTGCCGAAGCGAGAAATAAGATGTTGCAGGATTGGAAAGATCTTGGCGGACGAACTGCGTTGATTGAAGCGGTAAGGAATGCTTTCGAGGGTGTTTTAAGCATTATAAAGCCAGTTAAAGAAGCGTTTAGAGAAGTCTTTCCGCCGATGACCGGAGAACAGCTTTACAATCTCACTGTAGGATTACAGGAACTTACCGAAAAATTCAAAATGGGCGAAGAAACAGCGAATAACCTGAAGAGAACATTCAAAGGGGTATTCGCTTTATTTGATATTGGACTTCAAGGTGTCAAAGCGCTTGTTGGTGGATTTGCAGATCTGATTGGTTATGTGGCTCCGGCCGGAGATGGAATTCTCGGGTTTACGGCCAGCATTGGAGATTTCATTGTTAGTATCGATGAAGCTATTAAATCGTCCGATGCCTTTAACAAAGCTATCGAAGGAATCGGGAATTTCCTGAAACCAATTGCGGATGGAATAAAGACTTTTGTAAAAACAGTTGCCGATGCGTTCAGCGAGTTTGCGAATGTTGATACCAGTGGTCTCGATAATTTTGCGGATAAGGTACAGACTCGGTTTGAACCGTTTGTAAAATTAGGCGAACTGGTAAAGAAGGCATTTGAAGGAATTATTGGGATTGTCGAGAAGGCAGCGCCTGTTTTATTGAAGCTGGGTTCCATTGTCGCAAATGCGTTTGGAAACCTTGGGGAAGCAATTCTCACAGCATTTGATACCGCAAGTTTTGACCCAATTTTGGATTTAATCAATACCGGATTGTTTTCTGCAATTCTAATCGGGGTGAAAAAGTTTATTGACTCTCTATCGGAAATCACCGAAAACGGCGGCGGAATTCTTGGTTCATTCAAAGATATTTTGGATGGAGTTAAGGGGAGTCTTGAAGCATGGCAGTCAAGTCTGAAAGCTGGCACTCTTCTGAAGATTGCCGGAGCTATGGCAATCCTGACCGCAGCGATTGTGGCGTTATCCCTGGTTGATTCCGAAAAGCTGAATGCGTCCTTGGGAGCTTTGAGTGTTCTGTTCGTCGAACTGCTTGGTTCAATGGCCATCTTTGAAAAGATAATGAACGGAGCGGCAATCAAAGGAATGGGACAGTTGACCATTGCGATGATTGGGATGTCTACCGCTGTTCTTATTCTTGCAGGCGCAGTTCAGAAATTATCCGGTTTGGATTGGGATGAGCTTCTGAAAGGATTGGTTGGCGTTGCCGGGTTATCCGCTATTCTGGTAGCATCTGCGACAGCTCTTTCCAAAACATCGAAGGGGTTGATAAAAGGTTCTGCTGGTTTAGTAGTATTTGCAGCAGCGATTCGAGTGCTTGTAGGAGCAGTTGAAGATTTGGGAGCGTTGGATGTAGGCTCTTTGGCGAAAGGTCTGATTGGAGTCGGCGTTCTTTGCACCGAACTGGCGTTGTTCCTGAAAGCTACGGATTTGGATGGGATGGGTGTTCTGAAAGGAACTGGTTTGGTTCTTCTTGCGGCGTCCATCAATATTCTGGCGAATGCGGTTGGAGCATTTGGTGCTTTGGATATTTCCACTCTTTTGAAGGGATTATCTGCGGTTGCGGTGGTTCTTACCGAACTGGCGGTATTCACCAAATTGACAGCCAATGCGAAGCATGTGATTTCTACCGCTACAGCAATGACAATTCTTGGGGCGGCTATGCTCGTGTTTGGGGAAGCAGTGGAAAAGATGGGGAACTTGACATGGGGGGAGATTGGACGAGGTCTTACCACAATGGCTGGTTCTATGGCTGCTGTAACGGTTGCGATGAATCTACTTCCAAAAGGAATGATGTCGAAAGCGACTGGAATGGTGGAGGTCGGTGCATCATTACTCATTATTGGCGAAGCAGTTCGAAATATGGGCGGAATGTCTTGGGATGAAATTGCCAGAGGACTGGTAACCCTTGCAGGTTCCATGACCATTCTTGTTGTGGCACTCAACGCAATGAAAACTGCACTTCCGGGTGCGGCAGCGGTTCTTACCGTGTCCGCTGCATTGGCGATATTTACCCCGGTTCTCAAGTCATTGGGGAATATGTCTTGGGAGAGCATCGCCAAAGGGTTGGTGGCACTGGCCGGCTCTTTCACCGTTCTCGGTGTTGCAGGAGTGGCATTAGGACCATTGACTCCGGCTATTTTAGGACTTTCAGCCGCTATTGCCGTATTGGGAGTAGGATGTCTGGCCGCAGGTGCTGGTATTCTCGCATTTTCCACTGGACTTTCTGCTCTGGCAGTATCCGGAGCAGCGGGAGCGGCATCCCTTGTAGTGGCGGTATCCAGTATTCTCAGTCTGATTCCATTGCTGTTTGAAGCGATAGGCGAAGGAATCCTTTCTCTCGCAGGAGTAATTGCAAATGGGGGACCGGCTATTGCCGAGGCATTTACAGTATTGGTACTTGCAGCAGTTGAGGCTTTGGTTACGGCTGTTCCAGCAGTCGTGGACGGACTATTTGTCTTGGTTGACAGTGTGCTTTCGGCTCTGGTTGAGCATACGCCGATCATCGTAGAGCAGTTATTCGATATTCTGATCGGAATTATCCAGGCTATCACGACAAAATTGCCAGAACTGATTGTAGCCGGTGTGGAGCTGCTGATGGCTTTCTTTGATGGCGTAATCGATGCTTTGAGTGGTATTGACGTAAATGTACTCATCAAAGGAATCGCTGGAATTGGTTTGCTTTCAGCAATCATGCTTGCTCTTAGTGCAGTGGCATCGTTGGTACCAGGAGCCATGCTTGGCGTTCTCGGGATGGGAGCAGTCATTGCAGAGTTGGCATTGGTTCTGGCGGCTGTCGGTGCCTTGGCTCAGATTCCGGGATTGGAATGGCTTATCGGTGAGGGCGGAAATCTATTGCAGGGAATTGGTACGGCTATCGGTCAATTTGTTGGCGGAATTGTCGGCGGTTTCATGTCTGGAGTTTCAAGTCAATTCCCTCAAATTGGTTCAGATCTTTCTGCGTTTATGACGAATGTGCAGCCATTTATCGAAGGTGCTACACAGCTTAATCCTTCTATGCTGGATGGCGTAAAAGCATTGGCAGAAACAATTCTTATTCTGACCGCTGCCGATATTTTGAACGGATTGACTTCCTGGATTACAGGAGGATCTTCTCTGAGCGACTTTGCTACTCAACTCGTTCCATTTGGTGAAGCGATGCGAGATTTCTCTATTGCCATTGCTGGTATGGACGGGGAATTGGTGGCAAATGCGGCTACGGCGGGAAGGACACTTGCGGAGATGGTGGCAACCCTTCCGAATTCCGGAGGAGTCATCGGCTTCTTTACGGGTGAGAACGATATGAGTGCTTTCGGCGCCCAGCTTATTCCATTTGGCGAAGCAATGATGGGGTTTGCAAATGCCGTAAGAGGACTAGATGCAGATACCGTAACGAATGCTGCTACCGCAGGAAAGGCTATGGCTGAAATGGCAACCACAATTCCGAATTCTGGAGGCGTGGTAGGTTTCTTTGCTGGCGAAAATGATATGGATGCGTTTGGCGAGCAGCTTGTACCGTTCGGCGAGGCGATGATGCTGTTCTCTCAGGCGGTAAGAGGTTTGGATGCGAATGTAATCGTGGAATCTGCTACTGCGGGAAAGGCTTTAATCGAATTGGCAAATACTGTTCCCAACAGTGGCGGTGTCGTGGGCTTCTTTACCGGAGAGAACGACATGGACACGTTCGGGGAGAAGTTGGTGCCATTTGGCAGAGCGATGAAATCCTACTCTGATGCGATTGCGGGCATTGATGTGGAGGCCGTTACGAACTCCGCAACGGCTGGCAAAGCAGTGGTTGAGTTGGCGAATACGTTACCGAATACAGGTGGATTGGTGAGTTGGTTTACCGGAGACAATGATATTGCTGCTTTTGGCACAAGTTTGGTCTCCTTTGGTAAGAGCTTCGCACAATATTCCGACTATATGAAAGATGTGGATGCGAACATCGTTACCACTACAACTAATGCTGCTACATCCATTGTTGAGCTTCAGAAAAGTCTTCCAAAAGAAGGCGGATGGTTCTCCGATGATATGACACTTTCCAGCTTCGGTAGCGATATGGCTTCGTTCGGTTCTCATTTCAGTAATTATTACAACAGCATCAGTGGTATTGATACGACGTTGTTGTCCGGAGTGATTACCCAGACAAACCGGCTTGTCAGTATGGCAAATGGGATGGTTGGTCTGGATACAAGCGGTATGACTTCCTTCAGCTCTGCGTTGACAACGCTTGGCGAAACCGGTGTAACCGGATTTATCAATGCATTCAATAATGCAGAATCGAAAGTAACAGCCGCAGCTTCAAGTATGTTGTCATCCTTCATCAATGGCGCAAATGCGAAGAAATCCGAACTGACAACGACATTCACTACGCTGGTTCAGGCTGTGCTGACGGCAATCAATGGGAAACAGGGAGAGTTCCAAACCAGTGGCTCTACACTTATGGTTAAGTTTATCGCCGGTGTACGGTCTCAGGATAGTTCTTCCAGAACAACCTTTACCAATATCGTTAGCGGTTGTTTGACTGCAATACGAAATAAGTACGGGGAATTTACGTCAACTGGAACCCAGACGATGGTGAAGCTTATTGCCGGCGTCAGATCGCAGGACAGTAGTGCGAGGCTGGCGTTTACAAACATTATCAGCGCTTGTCTTACGGTGATTAAAAATAAATATGCGGAGTTTACCTCGACTGGTAGAGAGTGCATGGTTAAGTTTATCGCCGGTGTGAGAAGCAAAGATAGTGAACTCCGAACAGCTTTTACAACTACGCTGAGTGGCTCTGTAACTGCCATCAAAGACTATTATAGTCAGTTCAAATCTGCCGGTTCATACTTGGTCGATGGTTTCTGTGATGGTATCAGCGAAAATACCTGGAAAGCAGAAGCAAAAGCAAGAGCTATGGCAGCCGCAGCCGCTGAAGCAGCGGAAGACGAATTGGACGAGCATTCTCCTTCTAAACGCTTTTATGGAATCGGTAACTTTGCAGGAGTCGGCTTCATAAATGCGTTGATTGACAATGTTTCCAAGGCTGGAAAGGCTGGACGGGAAATTGCCAGATCTTCTATCGATGGACTGAATGACATCATTTCCAAGATTGCAGACTATGTAGATGCAGACATGGATGTTCAGCCCACCATTCGACCGGTTCTTGACCTATCCGCTGTAGAAGCAGGGACCGGAAGGCTGAATACTTTGTTTAGCAGAAATCAGGCATTATCTGTCAGCACTGGGATGAATGATCGTGTTTCTGAAATGGAAGTTCAAAATGGAGAAAGTTCTCCTACGGGAAATACCTATCAATTCACGCAAAATAATTATTCGCCTAAAGCTCTGTCGAGAATTGATATTTATCGGCAGACAAAGAATCAATTTTCGGCGATGAAAGGGCTGGTGGGTAACACATGATTAGAGCAGTAACTGTAACTAATTACTTGGGCGAATCAAAAAGATTTGAATTAGCGTTCCCGGAGGAATCCGGGTTCGCTGTTCAATCTATCAGCGGATTGGGACCGAGCAAGGCAGATATTAACACGACCGAAATCTCTACGAATGACGGATCGCTGTATAACTCGGCAAGAGTAAATTCCAGAAATATCGTTATGTCTCTGAAACTGATGTTTAATCCTCAGATTGAAGACACAAGACATGACTCCTACAAATACTTTCCGATAAAGAAGAAAGTAACACTTCTCATAGAGACTGATAATCGTATTTGTGAGACTTATGGTTATGTGGAATCAAATGAACCAGATATTTTCAGCAGCGATGAGACGACGCAGATTTCAATCGTGTGTCCTGATCCTTATTTTTATTCTGCTGGTCCGGATGGAACTAATACCACTATCTTCTATGGAGTGGAACCTCTGTTTGAGTTCGCTTTTTCGAATGAATCTTTAACCGAGTCCTTGATTGAATTTGGCGAGATTAAGAATGAAACCGAGCAGACGGTATATTACTCCGGTGATGCCGAGATCGGGGTTGTGATTACCATCCATGCCATTGGAAATGTGAGAAACATCACGATTTACAATACCGGGACGAGAGAGGTAATGCGTATTGATACTGATAAATTAAAGCAGCTAACTGGTTCTGGAATGGTTGCTGGCGATGAAATCATTATCTCAACAATCAAAGGGGATAAATCAATCACGCTTCTTCGAAACGGTATCTACACTAATATTTTAAACTGCCTTGACAAAGATTCCGATTGGTTTCAGCTATCAAAAGGCGATAATATTTTCGCTTATGTGGTTGAAGAAGGAACAACCAACGTGCAGTTTAAGATTGAAAACAGAACGGCGTTTGAGGGGGCATAGTTATGGAATTGATTGTTCTGGATACTTCTCTGAAAATGCTTTCTGTGCTTGATACCTTTGAGTCATTGATATGGACGGAGCGGTTTTCCGCCTATGGAGATTTTGAGGTATATACAAGCATCAACGATTCTGTTCTTGAAATCCTGAAAGATGACTACTATCTCTGGCTGAAAGAATCTGACCAGACTATGATTGTCGAGGATAGAAAGATCGAGTCTGATGCTGAAAACGGAAACCACTTCACGGTCACTGGAAGGTCATTGGAATCCATTCTGGAACGCCGCATCATTTGGAAGCAAACGATTCTGAGCGGAAACTTTCAAAATGGAATCAAAAAGCTGCTGGATGAGAACATCATCAATCCTTCTGATGCTTCCCGAAAGGTGGAAGGACTGATATTCGAGGCTTCTACAGACCCAGCGATTACTGGACTGACGGTAGACGCGCAGTTTACCGGAGACAATCTGTATGATGCTATAAAAAAGCTATGCGATTCTAAGAATATTGGTTTCCGAATCAAACTATCTGATGATAACAAATTCGTCTTTAAACTCTACGCCGGCACAGACCGTTCCTACGATCAGTTTACTAATCCCTATGTCATTTTCTCTCCTAAATTTGAGAATGTGATCAATACCAATTATCTGGAATCAAAGAAAACTTTGAAAACAGTCACTTTGGTTGCCGGAGAGGGAGAGGGGGCTGATCGGAGAACTACGACCGTGGCTTGCTCGTCCGGAGCTGGAACAGGTTTGAAGCGACGGGAACTTTACACAGATGCCAGAGATGTTTCTTCGACCGTAGATAACGAAACTCTGACAGATGCTGAGTATAAAGCGCAGCTTTCCCAAAGAGGTTTGGAGAACTTGGCAGAGAATGTTTTAACTAAATCTTTCGAAGGAAAGGTTGAAACAACGAGGATGTACCGATATGGAGAGGATTTCTTCTTAGGAGATATGGTACAGATTGTGAATGAATACGGAATTGAGGGGAAAGCTCGGGTAACGGAATTCATTCGCTCTCAAAGCAAAGAAGGACTCGACTCGTATCCGACATTCGTTACCGTAGAATAGCAGGAAAGGGGTGAAGAAAAATGAGTGTCACTTATGGGTTCTATAACTCAAAGAATAAAGATCGGAGATACGATGCCATTCAAATGTCAAGCATTTTTGACGGGATCATACGTGACGGCATTTTGCAGCATGTTGGGACTGCTATGATGGTGAAAGAGTCTACTGGCATGATGGTGAATGTCGGAATTGGTCGAGCTTGGTTTAATCATACATGGACGTTGAATGACGCCTTGCTTCCTTTGACTGTACCACAATCGGAAGTTATTCTAAATCGGATTGATGTGGTTGTTTTGGAAGTAGATGCTCGTGAATCTGTTCGTGCAAATGCGATTAAAATCATCAAAGGTACGCCAGCTACTAATCCAGCGAAACCAACAATGATTAGCACGACCGACCGTTGGCAGTATCCATTGGCCTATATTCAGGTAAATTCTGGCGTTACATCCATCCGTCAGGCGAATATCACCAATGCTGTTGGTACATCGGAGTGTCCGTTCGTAACAGCTCCACTGGAGAAAATGTCCATTGACGCCTTGGTTGCTCAGTGGAAAGACCAGTGGGATGCATTTTATGAAAAAGAGACATCTGATATGGAAGCGACAAATGCTTTCTGGAAAGACCAGTGGTCAAAATGGTTCAGCACCCAGACGGAAGAAATCCAGAAATCTTATCTGGCATGGGAAAAACAATGGAACGACTGGTATGCTGCTCAAACGGCAGATATGCAGGAAACAAGTGCTTACTGGAAACAGTTATGGGCGACCTGGTTTAACGAGTACACAAACAATAATACATCTGAAATGGCTGCATGGAGAGAAAATGCTCAGGCATTGTTTGATGAGTGGTTCCAGCAGTTGAAGGATACTCTTTCGAAGGATGTAGAAGCAAATCTGGCAAACCAGATATTAGAGTTACAAAAAAGGACATCGATTCTTGAAGAAATTGTAGAGGGGATTCGGACGGAATTCACCGTATACAACAATCTTTATGACAATGGATACGAGAATTACGATAATCTTCTCGATTCATCAGAAGGAACTATCATTGATAGTAACGTGGACCCGATTGTGGCGCGTGCATATTCCAGCTCCTTAATTCTGGATAGCAACGGACAGCCAATTGATGGCCGCGTTATTTTTTGTATTAGGTAAAAGGAGGACATATCGAGATGAAAATTACGGATTATCAGAAGGTCCAGACACTAGATGAAAGCAACATCGTCTTGATTGATGGTAACAATGGAACCAAAACAATTATGGTGACTGATTTTATTAAATCCTTGATTGGGCTTACCAGTTCTCAGGATTTCATTTCCGGCGTCAATCTGTCGGAACTTACGCAAATCAATACGTTGTCTGCGGATGATAAGTTATTGATTGGCACCGCAGCAGGGAACAAAGCGATTGGTGCGGACGATGCACTCTTTGCAATTCTGGACGCTTTTGTTCCGAAGGAGCAGCGCCGCATGATTTACAGAGGAAAAAATCTGGGGAGCGTTATTACAGACGACCAGAAGGCAAATATCAAGAACGGAACCTTCAAAGGATTTTTCCTTGGAGATTACTGGTCTATCGGCAGCTATACATGGAGAATCGTAGATTTTGATTACTGGTATAATTGCGGCGATACGGCTTTCACCACGCCCCATCTGGTTATCATGCCGGATAAACCTCTTTACAACGCACAGATGAATGAGACGAACATCACAACCGGCGGCTATGTTGGTTCTAAAATGTACACCAAGAATCTGGCGCAGGCGAAAACGTTGGCGGCGAGTGCCTTTGGTGACTTGATTCTCACCCACCGTGAATATCTGACAAACGCCGTTTCGAATGGATATCCTTCGGCTGGTGCTTGGTTTGATTCTACGCTGGAACTTCCGAATGAAATTATGATGTACGGAAGCCTTGTCTTTACTCCGGCAGGAGATGGTACGGTCGTTGTGAACCGTTATACGATCGGAAAGACGCAGCTTGCTTTGTTTACGGTGGTTCCGAAGATGATCTCAAATCGTGCAACGTTCTGGCTCAGAGATATCGTTTCTTCGGCTCATTTCGCTTATGTGGGCAACGATGGCGGTGCGTTCTACGCCGCCGGGTCTCTCTTGGGGTTCGTCCGGTCTTCGCTATTGGTTAGTCTGAATCCAGGGGCCCTGTGCCCCCACGAAAACCGTACACAGGTGACAACAATCTGTGCTATAAAAAAAGAAAAATCTAAATGAAAGGTGTGAATCAAAATGGAGGATAAGATTTATAAGATTACTCTGTCCGATGAAACTGTTCTTGATAATTTGAGGTTGAACGGTAATAACTTTATATCTTCATCGGAAATCAATGAGTCCGTTTTTGACGGAAATTGTTCGATCGTAACAATCAACGATGGAGAAAAGGATGAAGTTCACATGAACATGGAACTTGTCCAGATTACCAAGGTCAATGACAAGTATTGGTTTGTCTTGCGGGAGGTTCCAGAAACAGAGCTGGCCTTTGTTAAAATGCAGTCAGATATCGAATATGTTGCCATGATGTCTGAAATCGAACTATAAAAGGAGGAAACAGTTATGGAACATAGCAAGAATTACGACAAGGTAAAACGCTACTACAATTTGGGTATGTGGAATGAAGTACGGGTTCGGAATGCAGTGAAAAAGAACTGGATTACGGAAGAAGAATTCAAAGAGATCACAGACAAGGATTATGCATGAGTGTTCTTGTGAGTGATCGGACTGAATCTAAATTCGAAGCAATTACATATTCAATTGAATTACATGATATGTTGATTGATTTCATGCAGCGTAGTTTCGGAGTGAAAGACTTGGATCAGCTTGTCCGAGTAAGATATGCTCACGGAAAGGATGCGACAGAAGATTTTTCAAGGTATAGATATTTGATGCTGAACTACAAAAATCGTATTGATCAGTTGGCTTCTATGCTGACCAGTAATGTTCGAGCAGCAAACTCTATCTATCCAACTACGCTACACGAAGTATTATCAGAATACAGCCATAGTAAACTGCGAGCAGCTTTTAAAAGAGCTGCAACGAATCGTTGAGATATTTGAAGTAGACTTAAATCTCTACAGTCCATATGTTAAAGCTATCGACCGAGAAATCGGATTGATAAAAAGGTGGCGTCAACGAGATAACCGAATCAAGTCACAGTTAAGAGGGTGATGTCTAATTATGCGTCGTTTCTGCGGCTTACTTTGCCAATGTGAACAACAATGGCAATACGAACTACAACAACGCTTCGAACTCTAATGGGGTTCGTCCGGATTCTCTGCCTAACCAACAGAGAAGGAGACATTGTCCTTTCCGAACGGATAAATAGCAAAGCCTGAAACAATTTACTACGGTAAGTATTGTTATAACGGTGAATAGGTTATGAACTACGAGGAGATTGTCTGTGACGCCAATAACTTGTATAGGGCTTATAAGGTCTCTGTCAAAACCAGCAAATGGAAGGAGACTACCCAGAAATTCATGCTGAATTTTCTTCGGTATATCTTTTCCATTCAAGATGATCTAATAAATCGGACACTTCAAAATGGACCGACACAGGAATTCACGTTGTTTGAGAGAGGCCGAGTAAGACCTATTACAAGTATTCAAATTCGGGATCGCATTATTAGGCACGTCTTATGCGATGAAGTCTTGCTTCCGGAAGTGAAGAAGCATATTATCTATGACAATTGTGCTTCGATTAAAGGAAGAGGTATCTCTCATCAGCGGGACAGGTTCGAAGTTCATCTCCGTAAATACTATCGGTTGTATGGAAATGAAGGATGGATATTGTTCGGAGACTTTTCCAAGTTTTACGATAATATCATTCATGAAATTGCCAAACGGGAATTGTTAAAGCTGTTCGATGATGACGAATTCATTGACTGGTTGCTAACACAGATTTTTGACGGATTTAAAATCGATGTTTCTTACATGACGGACGAGGAATATGCCACATGTATGTCTGACACTTTCAACAAGTTAGATTATAGGAACATTCCAGAGTCAAAGCTGACAGGCGAAAAGTGGATGGAGAAGTCGGTTAATATTGGAGACCAGCTATCACAAGTCATCGGGATTTATTATCCGTATCGGATTGATAATTACGTCAAATATGTAAGAAGCCAGAAGTTTTATGGAAGATACATGGATGACTGGTATATCATGAATCCGAGTAAAGAAGAACTCTTTGATCTGCTAGATCATATTCATCAAATTGCAGAAGAATATGGAATCCATATCAATAAGAAGAAAACTCGAATTGTGAAGATTTCCAGCACGTACAAATTTCTGCAAATAAAATACAGTTTAACAGATTCCGGAAAGGTAATTAAGCGAATCAATCCGAAGCGGGTTACTACGATGCGCAGAAAGCTCAAGAAACTCGCCGTCAAAGTGAAAAACGAGGAGATAACGTATGAAAATGTAGAGAATATGTTTCGGGGCTGGATGGGAAGCTTTTACAAACTTTTGTCGAAGGAACAAAGAAAAAATTTGATAGGTCTCTATGAAGATTTATTTGAAAAGTCGATTACAATCATCAGCAAAAGGATGATCATAACCGATAAAATCAAATAGTTATGGAGGATACTAAAATGGAACCATGGTTTCAAATGGTGGTGACGATTGTGTGTGCAGTCGTCGCCTCTTCTGGTTTTTGGGCGTATATCCAGAAGAAAAGTGAGAAAAAAGATGTGAGGACGCAGATGCTGATTGGTCTTGCTCACGATAGAATTATCTATCTGGGAATGTCCTACATCGAGCGGGGATGGATCACGCAGGACGAATATGAAAATCTGCACGATTATCTCTACAAGCCCTATGAAGAGATGGGCGGAAATGGCTCAGCTAAGAAAGTCATGCAGGAGATCAATAAGTTGCCTATTCACAAATCAACCTATATTCAAGAAAATCAGTAGGAGGAATTAAAATGATGGAACAGATTATGAACTATGTGCAGCCTGAGTTAATCGTTGTGGCGATTGTCCTTTACTTCTGCGGTATGGGTCTGAAGCAGACTCAGGCAATCAAGGACAAGTATATTCCGTTGATCCTCGGTGTCGGCGGCATCGTCCTTTGCGGAATCTGGGTTTTGGCCACTTCTCCATTAGGGAGTGGTCAGGAGATTGCAATGGCTATATTTATCGCAATTGTTCAGGGAATTTTAATGGCCGGTCTCAGTACCTATGTAAATCAGATCATTAAGCAGGCAAATAAAGATGAGTAGCAAGCGGACAGAGCGTGAAACCGTTCTTTTTTTTATTTCCAAAAGAGAGGATGAGAGAATATGGCTATTAACAAAGTAATCTATGGTGGAGAGACACTGATCGACCTGACCGGCGATACCGTAACCGCTGATAAGATTCTTTCCGGCTTTACCGCCCATGACAAAGGAGGGGAGCCGATCACAGGTACTTGTGAATATGACGTAGATTCTTCTGATGCAACAGCCGCTGTTGCTGAAATTCTTCAGGGAAAGACCGCGTATGTACGAGGTCAGAAACTGACGGGAACCATGAAGAATAACGGAGCTGTGACAGGTACAATTTCTTCAAAGGATGAAGAGTACACCATTCCGCAGGGACATCACGATGGTTCTGGTAAAGTTGGGATTTCGGCAGCAGAAAAAGAGAAAATCATTCCGGATAATATTCGAGAGGGTATTACTCTGCTTGGTGTAGAAGGTTCTATGTCAGGTACGGAAGATGCCAAACCACAGGCAAAGACAGTTACACCTTCTACAAAGGAGCAGACAGTGCTTCCGAATTCTGAGGAAGGATATAACTACTTATCGCAGGTTACAGTCAAAGCAATCCCATATAACGAAAGCGAGAATCCCGCTGGAGGTACTACGGTAACTATCGGGTAGGAGGGAGGCTTAAATGGCTACAAATAAAGTCGTTTACAGCGGCAGAACCCTCATAGATTTGACTGGGGATACTGTGACAGAAGAAACTCTGCTAAGAGGTTATACGGCTCACAGAGCAGACGGGACGCAGATTGTGGGAACAGCATTTGCCGATTATCCGGAGCGATATTCGTTTCTTGACCCTCTTCAGGATTCAAATGGAGAAAAGATCCTTGATAATTCGAATAATGTACTACAGGGTGAAACGGTGTATAAAAAGGTGTAGAAATGTCGTTTACTTCTTGAATATTCCTATACTTTTGATAAAAGAATGGCTAAAAATCAAGGTTTCCTGTTTCTGTGAATTAAACGGCGATACTGAAAGCCGTCTGAATTGTGCGATTATCCTTTATGTAGAGGTCTGCCGGTTCCTGCTGGAACGCGGAAGCTGTTTCTCAGCTCCATATTTTGAGAACCGGGATAGCTCTGGCAGTGATAGCTCCCAGGAAATCCACAGACACTCCATCCATTTTGCTGGATGCTATCTCGCTGCTTGAGTCAGAGATGTTTCCCGTGTTTATGTAAACAAGGCGATTCAGTATATACAGGCTCACTATAACGAAAATCTGTCTCTGGACAGCGTTGCGAATGAAATTGAGCTCTCGTCCCCTATCTGAGCAGTCTGTTTCCAGATTCTGGGAACCACCTTTGTCAACTATATACAGTCTGTAAGAATCCAGAAGGCTAAGGAGCTTTTATGCGGCACGACCATGAAGGTCTACGAAATCGCCTACTGTATAGGATATGACGACGAGAAATACTTTTCGCAGGTCTTCCGTAAAACGGAAGGAATCACCCCATCCCAATTCAGAGCCCAATCCTCCTCAATTCCCCACCGAATGTAGCACTTCGAAACTGGCACTGTATCTTTCCGGATACAGTGCCAGTTTCTATTTTAGGTATTTTGTAAAATATTAAACGATACCAAAAGATTTTCCGTTCATCTTCCATAGAACGCAAGGTAAAATATAGTCATGATATTTTATAATTATCAGTTTATCATTAGGAGGATGAATAATATGGTACGCAGTGAGAATCAAGTAGCAAATCCAGTACGAACCAACATTGAACTGTCTGAAAAGGTCCTGGAACTAAACAAGCAGCTGGCTAAGGATCCTGAGAATGCAGAGCTTTGGATCAAACGGGGTCTGGCCTTAGTAGAGCAGAACCTGATGCGGGAAGCGGTTGAATCCTACTCCAAGGCCCTTTGCCTGGATCCATTCAACTGGCTGGGATACCGCAACCGCGCACACCGCCACCTGTCCTGTTGGGAATTCCAGGAAGCCTGCTCTGACTTTATTATGTCTACCAGACTGGTTCCCAACACGGTTGATATCCACGAAATCTGGGAGGCCTGGTATCTGCTGGCGCTGTCCCATTATCTGCTGGGCGAATATGAAAAGGCGGCGGACGCCTACAAAACCTGCTACAGCCTGGCCCGCGGAGACGACATTATAACGACCACTGGATGGTACTGGTCTACTCTCATGCGCCTGGACCGTAAGGAGGAAGCAGAAGGTATTTTGGCGTTTATCACCAAGGATATGAAATTTGAGGCAAGCCGCGAAGCCTACTTTAGCACACTTCGTATGTTCAAGGGCTGGGTTTCCCCTGAGGATACCGAGGCTCAGTGTAATATGCCTGACTGCAAGGATAAGTTTACCCGGCTGTATGCCATCTCCAACTATTACTATATTACCGGAGATCTGGATAATTCCAACCGTGTTATTGACCGTATTCTGGATGAAGCCGGGCCTGAATGGTGGATGGTCTTTGGCTACCTGGCTGCAATGGTTGATAAGAAGGCGCGCAGCAACGCTTAATATTATCTTTCTGGTAAGACTTAAGAATCTGCTCCGGCATTGGCCGGGAAACCGCTGTTTGGGGAAATAACACAGCTCTATACCAAAGGTCGGTTTTGATGCCATATATCAAAACCGCCTTTTTTCTATTGCGCAATAGGGAGGTTTTCATGACTAACAAAACTACTGAAAATCATTCCATTCCTGTAAAGGCTTACCGATCTTCTGCATTTTAAAAGCCTTTCCAACCCGTCTCTTTCTCTGGATGGAACACGCGCTGCATTCATGACTCATCAGTGCAGCCGGACCAAGGATGGATATGATTCTAATCTTTGGATATATGATTTAAGCCGCAGCGGTACCGTTCAGGTGACCTCCGGCAATAAAAAACAGGTTTTCTGCTGGGCACCGGACGGCTCGCTTCTCTATGCCACGCCCGACGCCGAAACCCACTTTACTAAAGTGAATCCTGAAGGCAGCCTCAGCCCGGCCTTTAGCATACCCATACGGGTCAAGGCTATTCAGCCCGTAACGGATGCTCTATGGCTTGTGGAAGCTGACAGCTTTGTAAATGAAGAAGCCAAGGGACTGCTGACGGAAAAAATCTGTGTGGTCCTGGAGGAACTTCCTGCCCATTTCAACGGTGTGGGATACACCTCCGGCAGCCGCAACAGCCTGTATTTGTTTAACCAGTTCACTGGCTCTCTCCGGCAGATTACGCCTCCCCGCTTTGAAACAATGGGCTACACTCTGTGCATGAAGAAACAAAAAATTGTATGTCATGGACATGAATATACAGATGTCCGCGGAATCAGAGGAAGCGTCTATCTGTATGACATTCCCGCCGAAACTGGCAGCATTGTTGTGAAGCCCAATATCTACCGGTTTACTATGCCGCCATGACAGGCCAGAATATGCTGTTTGCCGGTACAAAGGAAACCATGACAGCAATGAAAATCCCATCTTCTATACACTTAACCTTTCCAGCAATGGTTTCTGGCTTTGCTATCCCTGACCATTATATAGGCGGGCTGGGCATCGGCTCCGACTGCCGCTATGGAACCGGCACCACCAGTCTGTGCTCTGGACAGCATATACTTCACCTCCGCATTTTGAATCAGTCACCTGTTTCAGGTGACATCCGACGGCAGCTTCCGCCAAATCAGCCGCCGGGAAGGATCCATAGACTGCTTTGACATAAAGGGTGATAAAGCTGTTTTCGTAGGAATGCGGGACATGGGCCTGCAGGGCTGTATACGCTTAATCTGGTCACGGGTCAGGAAACCAGACTTACAAATTTCAATCGGGACTATGCAGACAGCCACAGGATTTGCCCGCCCGTTCCCTGCTACTTTAAAAATCATGATAATATGACCATAACCGGCTGGGTGATTCCCCCTGCCAATTATGATGTAAAACGTACTTACCCTGCTATTCTGGACATCCATGGCGGTCCCAAGGCCTGCTATGGTATGGTTTTCTACCATGAGATGCAGCTCTGGGCCAATGAGGGTTACTTTGTATTCTTCTGTAATCCCAGGGGAAGCGACGGCCACGGGGATGCCTATTCTACAATCTCCGGCATCAACGGAACCCTGGACTATGATGACCTGATGCAATTTACGGACCATGTTTTGGACATATATCCCCAAATTGACCGGACCCGGGTCGGTGTCACCGGCGGCTCCTATGGAGGCTTCCTGACCAATTGGATTGCAGGCCATACAGACCGGTTTGCTGCAGCGGCTAGCCAGCGCAGTATCGGTGACTGGATGGTGCATTATGCTGCCTGTGACAGCGGCTTCTGGGTCACCAGCGAGCAGTTTCCCCCATCACCGCTGTATGACGCCAAAAACGCCTGGGAGCATTCCCCTGGGAAATATGCTATGAACATTAAAACTCCTATGCTCTTTATCCATTCTGATAGACCGTCGCTGCCCTCTGGTGAAATGATGCCGGTTTATACCGGAGCAATACTGGCAGGCATACCCGTGCGTATGTGCCTGTTCCATGGAGAAAACCATGAACTGCGTGCCGGCAAGCCCTGCCGCATGAAACGCCTGGCAGAGATTACAAACTGGATGGACAAATACCTGAAAGGAGAACGTATGGAATGAAGCATCCTGAACTCCTAAGTCTGCACAGCGTATCGGTTTGCGGATCTCTCCGGAACAAGCCGCTGCGCGCGTTTCCTTGTCCACTCCCTGTGAAGCAGAAAATTATGAAACCCATCTGTATGTCAGTGATTTTACCGTGTCTTATCCCATTGGGATGTCCGGCATTACCAGCTTTGCCTGGGTAGATGATGCTGCACTGGCGGTTGGGCGTCCCAGCGCAGATAGTACACAATTCGCGCTTTTGTCCCTGAAGGACGGTTCGGAAGGAACCGTCTGAACATCCCTTTGACGCCAGAATTGAAGGATGGGTTTTGGGACAGCTTCTCATCTCAGCCCGCCGCCCAATTACCGAGGAAAAGGCTCAGGAGGATGGATCGTGGACAATCCTGGATGAACTTCCCATTTGGGAGGACGGCGAGGGATACCGTGCCAAAATCCGGCGTCAGCTTTTTCTTTGTTCCTACGGCGGCCAGCCTATACGTATTTCTCCTGAGGAGCTGGATGTCCGTATTGTATCAGCACATTCAAACGGTCTGGCCTATGCCGGATATATCCTCGGGAACCATGGGAGGATCGTCAATGAGATCCGCTATTGGGCCGGAGAAGACCGGTTACTCCGCAGGAACTGCGGTGATATCAGACATCTTGCCCTGGGCAGCAATTATGCTTTTATCTATGCTCTTGATATGAGCGTGAGACAGACTCTGCTCCCGCCCTGATACAGGTTTCCCTGGACACCGGCAGCTGATCCCCTGTATGTTTCCGGAATTGCGGTTGGCAATTACATTGTTTCCGATATCGGCCTGCAGGGGAAAATTCTATGCGCAGATGGTGATGCTCTCTATTTTGCCGCCAAAGGAAGGCTCCTCCCAGATTTATAAACTGTCTGCCTCAGGCGAACCGCTATGCCTGACCCTTGACCCAGGCAGTATTGAACAGCTGGACGTTCGGGCAGGACGGATTGTTTTTGCTGGTTTGCGCAGGGGCTCCTGTCAGGAGGTCTACGTCCTGGAGGATGGGGAACAAATGATTTCACACCTACACGGTAATGACACGCTTCCTTTTACCCTATGGTGGAAATTCCCTGCCATGGTATTCAGGGCTGGGCTCTTCGGGAAGAAACAGAGGAAAAGACTTGCCCGGCGGTTATATTTCTTCATGATGGTCCTCAGCAGGCATTTGGTAAAGTGTACCACTTTGGTATGCAGCTGCTTGCCCAAAACGGCTATGTTGTGCTGTTTGCCAACCTGCCCGGCAGCATGGGCTATGGCAAAGATTTTTCCATGCTGGACGGACACTGGGGAGACGATGACTGCAACGGTCTTGTCCGTTTCTCTGGACGCTGCTCTGATGCGCCCTGATCGATCCCAGCCGTCTGGCTGTGATTGGCACCGGCTACGGAGCTTATCTGGCTGCGTCTGCCACGGGAAAATGTAACCGCTTCGGAGCCGCAATCTGTGATGGGGTCATTTCCAACTGTGTTTCTATGGTATCCACCAGTGATCATGGCATTGCCTTTGCCGAAAAACAGATGAAAGCCTGTGCTTTTAAGCAAACCGGGGAACTGTGGAAACGTTCTCCTCTCAGCCGCATCGCTTCCAGTGAAAACGCCCACTTTGCTGCTTCACGGTGAGAACGACCGCAGCAGCCATCTTTCTCAGGGACAGATGCTCTTCACCGCGCTAAAGATTCATGGCGTGCCGGCCAGATTATGTGTATTCCCCGGAGAAAACCACAGCCTTGCAAGCAAGGGAACACCTCTGGCCCGTGACCGTTATCACAGCGAAATCCTTCGGTGGCTGAAAATGTATCTATAAAAATATCCGGACCACACCGGATAAATTGAATCTTAATTAATAAGAAAGGGCAGGTAAGAATGGCTATGCTGCTGATTAAAAATGGACTTATTCATAATGCGGTCGACCGGAATCCTTTTATGGCTGATATTCTGGTGGATAACAAAAATCGTGAAAATTGAGCCGGACATGTTCTGGGATGGTGCAGAAGTATACGATGCGGCAGGATCTGAGATATATCCAGGCTTTGTAGAAGCCCATGCCCATACCGGTTTGTCCGGCTATGGCATTGGCTACGAAGGACATGACTATAATGAACTGGGAGATATTATTTCTCCACAGCTTCGCGCCATTGATGGAATTGAACCCAGGGATGAAACCTTGCTGGAGGCGCGCGAAATGCAGGTGTAACAACCTCTGCGTAGGCCCTGGCAGTGCAAATGTTCTGGCGGTACCTTTGCTGCCATCAAACCCGTTGGGTGCAGGGTGGAGCAGATGTCTTAAAAAAGAAGCTGCCATGAAGTGTGCCTTTGGTGAGAATCCAAAGCGTAACTACAAGGAGAAAGGGAACTCCAGCCGCATGACCACTGCTGCCCGCCTGCGTGATGTTCTTTTCAGGGCCAGGGAATATGAGGCAAAACTGGCTAGTGCCGGCGATCATATAGCAGACCGTCCCCCCTTTGATATGAAACTCCAGGCCATGCTGCCGGTGCTCCGGAAAGAAATCCCGCTGAAGGCCCACGCCCACCAGGCAAATGACTTTTTTACCGCTCTTCGTATCGCCAGGGAGTTTGATGTCGATATTACACTGGAACATGTCACGGAAGGGCACCTGGTCGCAGAAGAACTGGCAAAGGAAAACGTAATGCTGGCTGTGGGACCCACGCTGGGCCATGCAAACAAGTTTGAGCTGAGAAACAAAACCTGGGACACGCCTGGCGTACTGGCGGCCCGGGGCTGCCATGTTTCCATCATTACTGATGCTCCCTTTATCCCTCAGCAGTATCTTGCTCTCTGCGCAGGCCTGGCGGTCAAGGCTGGGATGGATGAGTTTGAAGCTCTGAAAGCCATAACCATTCATCCCGCTGAGCATATTGGTGTGGCTCACCGGGTAGGCCCCTGGAAGCGGGTAAAGATGCGGATATTGTGGTGACCGACGGAAATCCCTTTGATATCCAAACCAATATCCTTTCTGTATTTATTGATGGAAGGCAGGTGTTTTCCTGTAGGAGATAGCATTGCTGTGATACTGTCTTTCCTTCAGGCACAGACATTTCTGCTGCATATAAAAAATCCAGAGACAGTCCTCAAAAGGGGTAACGTCTCTGGATTTCGTTTCTTTAATCTTTAATCATCTCTCATCCTGCCCGGCATCACGATACACCTTAATGGCCTCCGTAATATTAGACGCTGAACCGTCCTGTATAAATCTGGAAAGCTGTACCAGTTTCTCCGGCTGCAGAACTCCCTGCCCAGGTACTGGGCCGTAGGTATCTGTAATACTGTATATTCTGCTCCTTGATACTGCCCTCCAGGCTGCGCAGATCCGCAGAAACCTGGTCCAGTTCCTGCTTAAGCCTGTCCAGATTTTCCTTGTGGCTGGCTATGATTTCATCTGAAATAATGGTTTTGGTCACATTTTCAAAGGTACTCAGAGCATCCTTTTTTCTGGAAGCGATTTCCGACAGCTCCTGCTCCACACAGGCAATCTCATCGTCATATTTTTCAAGGTCATATATATCCTCGTTGCCGTCTCTTTGAATGGTTTTGGTAATAACCTTTATCTTCTTCTGATTGGACCTCAGGACGTTGCGGATATCCCGTCCCTCTTGAGAGTGTCCTGGTGACGAAGCCTGGTCTTGTTTCCAATCAACACATAAAGGCCGCCGAACAACAGGACGTCCACAAAATACACAGCCGCCAGATACCAGATAATCCTCTGAGGAATCAGGGAAATAGATGCCGCAGGAATCCCCAAAAAGAAGATTATCAGGGTAAGCAGGAATATCATGGTCTCCTTAAATCCTCTGGGGTAATACAGGGCATAATAAAAAGTAGTCCCACACCAGGCGGGCACCCGGTTCTTCTGGAACAGCGTCCTCAGCTGTACCTTCAAATACTGGTTATGTTCCTGCAGTTCGCTGGTCTCCTCTGCAATCCGTTCCTTCATTCCCTGACTCTTGGCTCTTCTCCCGCTTTGCCCTGGCCTTCTTAAGACGTTCCTGTCCTTTTCCAATCTCCTTATCGTAGCTGGAGTTAATCTCATCCAGACGCTTCCTGATAGTCTGGTTCACGGAGTCAGCCACAGCCTTCCTGGCAGCCTCAAGCTCCGCTCTTCCTCTCTTCTTCATCCGCCAGCTGGCCGGCCGTATTCTGGTCACAGTTAAGACGGTACACTGCATCCCTGGCATCTGCCAGGAACTTTACATAATCCGTAATTGCCTGTCCCACCTGCATTTCCTCCTTATGGGAACATTTGTCATTACGTATAGCTTACTACAAATAGTTCCCATGGGCAAGTGATGTTACAAAAAATTCAAATATGGCCGAAATATGACAAATCCAGGCATAAACGTTTTCCCTGTTCTTTATTTTTCTCCAGCGGTATGTACATCTTATGGCTTCATTCCTACACCTTGAAATAATTTTAGATTGTAATGCTGTTTAACAATATTTTTGGACAATTATCTTACTTCCATCCCTTCGAAGATATTTTGGTTCCGTCCAGCATATCCCTTACAAGCTGTCTGATATCCTGTTCTTTACACTTCCTGCCTTTAACCTGGGGATCATTCATAAAAGCCCGGACCACCAGTTCCTCATTACAGGTAAGTGCTGCTTCCAGTATGGCCTCATGGTTCTCCACCGCCGGCATAATAAGTTCCCTCACACACTCAGGCAGAGGCCCGGCCAGAATGGGGCGGATGGCATTTCGCTCAAATACGGCGTTTGTCTCCACCACTGCTTTTGCTGGAAGATTTCCAATCTGCAGGCCTGTATTGGGTATGTTCACTGTTGCTGACCACCTGCTCCAAAACCGCAGAGGCTTTGGATGAGAAGAATTCTTCCTCCCCCGAGGGCTCTAAATTAATCTCCTCCTCACCATTTAAAAGCCTGCGGCTCTTTTCAAGCCTGTTTTCCAAATCCTCCTTACGCCAGTCCACAGAAGTCAAGGCAAATTTCCCATTTTTCCACTGTCTCAGGATCCTTCAGATATTCATTCCCGGCATAAACTTCAGCCAGATGCCGGTCTCCGGCTGCGGCTATGAGACCATAACGCCTGAACAGGTCAAATTTCACCCTGTGCACACAGGCAAAGCATGCATTAGCCCAGTTGGTATCACGCTCCGCATAACCCTCCTCAAAATGTTCATCCACATATTTCCTGTACATGGGGAACAGGTCGATTCCCTTGTAAGATGCATAGTCAAACCATGTAAAATGGTTGATACCCAAAACATTTACCTGGATATCCTTCCTGTCAATGTGCTTAAGCCCCAAAACATCCTCTGCAATCCCCTTTAATACCTTCTGGGTGCCGAATACTTCATGACAGCATCCAAATGCCTTAATCTGCGGAAAGACGTGGTACAGCGTCTTTACACACAAGGACATGGGATTGGTATAATTGATAACCCAGGCATCCGGGGCATATTGTCTGATGGCTTCTGCAAATTCTACATATATAGGAATGGTGCGGAGGGCTCTTATCATACCTCCCGGCCCAGCCGTATCACCCACTGGACTGGCAGATTCAAGACGCCCGGCATATGAACATCCACCGCCATCTCGTCAAAGGTTCCGGGAAGAATGGAGATAACAATAAATCAGCTCCTGTCAGGGCCTCTTCCATGCTCATGCAGGTCCTGTATATCCATTTACCTACTGTTTCTTTTCTCTGGGACAGGTGGTTTCCAATTGTCTCATTGGCCTTTGCGGCCTCTGTATCAATATCGTACAGCCGTATAGTTCCCCATCCTTGGCTCCATAGCCAGGTCTGTCATAAAAGTTCTGGCCCATCCCCGGGAACCGCCTCCTATGTATGCAATCTGCACGTCCCTTACCACATCATTTTCATAAATCATTTCAAATACCTCCCTTTCTTTCATGTCTTTTCATTGTACGCTTTTTTCTTTTCCATCCTTTTCTATATACTGGACATTATAAATAAATTTAGTATAATTATCTTATTCTATATTGATTAGTTTCAGCTATATTCAACTTATATTTACTATAATTACAACAATTGCGGCGGACGGACGATTGCCGCGGACGTAATGACATCTTAACGAATAGGTAAATAAATATGTGAGGCCAGGAGAACATGGAAACAGATTTATATGCTGAAAACAGACGGCATAGCCATAGACCGCATCCGCAGGGAGGCAGCCTTTACCATGCCCTGTAAACATCTCCATAATGAATATGAGATATACTATCTGCTGGAGGGACAACGGTATTATTTCATTGACAGAAGGACTACCATGTCACAGACGGAAGCCTTGTGTTCATTGACAGAAACCAGATTCATCAGACTCAGCCAGGCCGGCCCCGGCAGCCATGAGAGAATCCTTATATCTCTGGGCCAGAATCCCTTTTCAGATTTCCTGGCATTTACAGGGGAAATATCTCTGGAAGGCTTCTTCCGCCGTAATTCCGGCATTCTTAACCTGGACAAGGAGGGACAAAATCTGGCTGAATACCTGCTGGACGGGCAGCAAAGAACTGCATGAAAAGCCGATTCCGGCATATAACCATGTCTAAGCTGTCCCAGCTGTTTATTCTCGCCCAAAGGCACATGTCAGGTCCTTCCTCCCTGTCTGCGGACCTTCCTCTTTCCACTCAGCCTAAACATAGGAAGGTGGACGAAGTTGCCTCCTATATCATTGACCATTATGATAAAGCCCTGTCCCTAGAGATAATTGCGGCCCATTTTATGTCAACAAATGTTATCTGAGCCGTATATTCAAGGAAGCATCCGATTCACTGTCAATGAATATATTAATATGATACGAATTCGCCGGGCCAGAGAACTTTATCCAACACTTCCATGAGCATCACAGAGGTATCGGAATCTGTTGGATATGAGACCATTACCTATTTTGAACGGGTGTTTCACCAGTACACCCAGACCTCGCCTTCTGGATACAGAAAGCAGTACACGATTTAAAAATGACTTTTAAAACATCAGAATAGATGTTATACTAAAACATCATAAAACCGATGCAACAGACTCGCCAAAGGAGAAACGCTATGTTCAGAATGTGGGGAAAAATTATGAAAGACAACCATCTGGTCAGGGACACGGTAGCATGCATATCTGACTACTCTTTGTCCAGGACACAGATGGTCTTTGATTCTTTGGATTCCATCTGCTATGAGTTTGATCTGGGGAAACCAATCTGGCTGATTCTTCTGTTAAAGAATTCCAGCTTCACGACAAGGTCCGTTTTACCCAGGATAATTTCATAGAATCCATTGATTTTGATTTTTTGGAAATACAGGTAATTGAGGAGTAACATATCTCCTAACATTTCTCTGGTTCTAGTGTTCCGCCATGTGACAGCACACCTGATGGCCAGGCGACACCGTATATACCGGAGGCTCCTGACGCCTGCATATGTCCTGAGCCATCAGGCAGCGGTTTGCAAATTTGCAGCCGGGCTTGGGATTGATTGGGCTGGGTACATCTCCCTCCAATAGAATCCGCTCCCTTTTATATCCATACTTGGCAATGGGAACAGCAGACAGCAGTGCCTTTGTATACGGATGCACGGGATTCCTAAAAAGTTCCCTGGAATCACATATTTCCACCATCTGGCCCAGATACATTACAAGTATCCGGTTGCTGATATGTCGCACCACGCTCAGGTCATGGGATATAAACAGATAGGTTAACCCCATTGTGCTCTGAAGCTCCTGGAGCAGGTTAAGTATCTGGGCCTGTATGGATACATCCAGGGATGACACCGGTTCATCAAGCATATGATAAACTCCGGATTCAGGGCCAGCGCCCTTATGATTCCACCCGCTGGCGTCTTCCCCATCTAATTCATGGGGATAGCTGTTAAACAGTTTTCTGCTCACACCGCCCTTGGCCATTAAATCCAATACCCTGTCATTAATCTCCTGACGGATATGTCTTATGTATGCGCAGCGGCTCCGCTATGATCTGACCAATGGTCTTTCTGGGATCCAGGCAGGAATACGGATCCTGAAATATGATCTGCATTTTCTTTCTCAAACTCTGCATCTTCCTGTTATCATAGGAAAGAATATCCTCTCCCTGATAAATGACCTGACCATCTGTATGGGGAATCAGGCGCAGGATCACCCTTCCTACCGTTGACTTCCCGCATCCGTCTCCCCAACAAGCCCTAACGTCTCCCCATCTATATGGAAACTCACATTATCCACTGCATGGAGCGTACCTGCAGGCACCTTAAAGTACTTCTTCAAGTTGTGAACCTCTAAAATCGTATCACTCATACCAGTTCTTCCTTTCCGTATAAATGACATTTTACAGTGTGCTCCCCGCCTATGGACATGTCCTTTGGATCTGTTGTCCTGCATATATCCATGGCCTTGTCACATCTCGGACAAAATTTGCATCCTGCGGGCAAATCCATGGGGTCCGGCATAGAACCCCTGATTACGTGAAGCATCGCGGACTCCTCTGACTCAATATCCGGAAGACATCCAAACAGTCCCTGTGTATATGGATGGGACGGCTGTTCAAAAACCTCCTGTATCGTCCCCTTCTCAATAACGCACCCTGCATAGACCACTACCACATAATCTGCAATCTCCGCCACAACCCCCAGTGCGTGGGTTATGAATATTGTGGAAGTCTTATATTTCTCCTTCAAGCCCTTCATTAATTCCAGAATCTGGGCCTGAATGGTCACATCCAAAGCAGTTGTGGGCTCATCCGCAATCAGCAGCTGAGGATTACAGGACAACCCCATAGCGATATACCCTTTGCTTCATACATCCTGAAAACTCGTGAGGATAGTTTGTGAGGCGCTCTCTTGGAATACCACGATTTCCAGCATATCACCGGCCCTCTTCCATGCCTCCTTCTGGTCAACATTCTGATGCTGTTTGATGACATCGCTGATTTGATGCCCCACTGTATAAACCGGATTTAAGGATGTCATGGGATTCTGGAATATCATTCCTATTTTCTTTCCGCGGTACTGGCACATGGCCGACTCATTCAGCTTCAACAGATCCGTGCCCTCAAACAGGATGGAACCAGATGTGATGACACCAGGCGGGTTTGGTACAAGACCCATGACAGACAGGGCCGTGGTCGTCTTACCTGCCCCAGTTTCCCCCACAAGCCCCACGGTCTTTCCCTTGGGCACATCAAACGACATATGGTTGATTGCCTTCACCACTCCGTCATATGTGCGGAATTCAATGCTTAAATCTTTTATCTCAAGCAGGTTTTCGCTCATATCCTTCTCCCCTTTCAGCGGCTCCCTGACAATCACAGGTCAACCGCACAAATCTTTCAGGCTCAAGCCTGTGTCTTTTTTGCCAGATAATATGGCAATGCTGCCGATGTGCGGATTCCTTTAAAAAATCCGTCCAGCACCATACTTTCATTAGGCGCATGGTTCTTCTGATCTGCAGCAGCATAAGGAATCACAATACTGGGTACGCCAAGATGTCCGGTGAACACAAAGTCAGGTGCAACGCCTCCGATTCCCGGAAAATGACAGGTTCTTCATGGAACCCCTCGCGCAGTGCCTGGGCTGCCACTTCCACATATGGGTGGTCCACTGGTGTCCTGGACGGAGTAACCATACCATAATGTTTAAGCTGGGCATCCTCAAACCCATGGTTGTCCAGATGACGGCGCAATGTCTCGTATATCTTGTCCGGAGTCTGTCCCGGAACAAGACGCATATCAATCTTCACCACCGCCTCCCTCGGCAGCACGGTCTTGGAGCCATTGCCGGTAAAGCCTGAGGATATACCCGCAATATTACAGGTAGGTTCGATATATAAGGTTATAGTAGAAATTATCTGACTTTCTTCCCTTTATAAAATGGTCTACACCATATTGCTTCTTTAAAACTTCGTTGTCTGAAGGGATTTTTGATACTGCGTCTATCTCCAGCTGGTTCAGCGGCCGTACATCATCGTAAAACCCATCAATGGTAATATTGCCCTCTGCATCCCGCATCGTATTCAGAAGCTTAACCATCCTCCAGGCAGGATTCTGTATACAGGTGGCCATCATGGAATGCAGGTCTGTCTCGGCTTCCCTTAATGTAATCTCCACATAACACAGTCCTTTTACACCCAGATTAATCTGGGGCCTCCCGCTCTCATGATAATGACTGTCCGAATAAAAACATACATCACATTTTAACAGCTCTTTATGGCTTTCTACAAACGGAAGCAAATCCGGGCTTCCGATTTCTTCCTCTCCTTCAAAAAGGTATTTTATATTGACAGGAAGCCTTCCCTTTACTTCCGCCCATGCCTGTGCAGCTTTAATATGAGTGAATAGCTGGGACTTATCATCCGATACTCCTCTGCAGAATATTTTCCCGTCCCGTATGGTTGGTTCAAATGGTTCGCTCTCCCATTCCCCTAAGGGTTCCGGCGGCTGCACATCATAATGGCCGTATACCAGCATGGTGGGAAGGGTTTCGTCTTCTATACGTTCCCCGTATACAATTGGATGCCTGTCCGTGGGATAAATGGATGCCTTGATTTTGCTTTTCTCCATGATTCCGGCAAGAAGCTCTGCACATTCCTTCACCCCTTCATCCCGGGTACTGATGCTTTTACACCTTAAAAATGTAAATAATTCCTCTAAATATGCATCATGATGCTGCTCTATGTACTCGAATATCTCTTTCATTCCATCGCCTCTCATTAAACGTTTGTTTTATCAATCACTCTTAAGCTTGGGATCTAAAATATCCCTTAAGCCGTCACCAAACAGGTTGAGTCCCAATACCAGGAAAAGAATTGCCAAACCAATGATACTGGTCACATGAGGGGCCACCAACAGATATTGACGTCCGCTGGACAGCATTGCACCCCATTCCGGTGTGGAGCCTGGGCACCGATTCCCAAAACCCATCCCTGACGTAGTCAAACTGCATTTCCGAAATTCAAAGTAGCCAGAACAATTAAAGGCGACATGATGTTTGGCAGGATATGTGACACTATGATACGGAAATTATTGGCTCCCAAGGCTTTCGCCGCCTCAATATACTCACCATTCTTAATGGCCAGTGTTTCACTTCGTGCCATACGGGCAAAATTCGGCACTGTATAGATTGACACGGCCATAACCGCATTGGTCAGATTTGCTCCCAGTACCGCCACAAACAAAATACACAAAAGCAGCTGCGGAAATGCCATCAGACATCCATAATACGCATCAACATGAAATCCATCTTCCCCCCATAGTAGCCCGATACGATTCCCAGGGGCACTCCTATAAAAAATGCTGCTATAACTACCGTAACGCCAATTCCAATTGAAATCCTGGCCCCATATACCAGTCTGCTCAGGATGTCGCGTCCCAGCTCATCCGTTCCAAGCAAATGCCCTTCTATGGTGCCCGGAGCTTTCAGCATAATACTGAAGTTAGCCTCTTCCGGGTCATATGGGGCAATCCACGGTGCCGCAATTGCTATAGCCACATATAGCAGTACAATCACCAGGCCCAGAACAGCGATTTTTCTCTTTTTAAAATTATGCCAGAAGCGCTTGATCTGATATGATTTGGAAATCTTGATATCTGCCTGTAAAGCGCCTCCCGCTTCTAAATTTCTGTCTTATCCGGCATTCGTCTCCCTCCCATCAGGACAATTTGATTCTTGGATTGATGACTGCATACAGAAGGTCTACAATCAGATTAACAACCACAAACGATGCGGCAATTACCAGTATGGCTTGATTGTACCACCTGAAAATCCTTGCCTTTATTATTGATGTCACGATTAAATCCCCCAGACCCGGCCA
>SCPN01000138.1_pt1 | contig 36166 bp, 38 predicted proteins | sample 6106831 | NCBI WGS metagenome assembly SCPN01 (sample SAMN10720447, study PRJNA508395) | human gut metagenome | isolation source: Participant 1, 0 month | reverse complement strand
CCTTATCTTTCCGCTGACTACAAGCAGGGATTGCTTTTGCGCGAAGGATAGTTCCAACACCCATTGTGTAAGCCTGTTTTGGGACATCATCTGCGCTTGCGAAGAAACGTTTGTTGGCTTCGATCGTGCTCTCGGTCAGGTCAACAACATGAACATCCTGTGGGAAGGAATCACATGGCTCGTTGAAACCGATATGTCCATTACGTCCCAGTCCTAATAACTGAAGATCAATTCCGCCAAGAGAATCGATCAGTTTCTCGTATCTCGCACTCATTGTCACTGTCAAGATTCGTTCCATCCGGAAGGAAGTGGTAATCCGGTCTGATATTGACTCTTTGAAAATAAATTTTATTCATAAAATACCAGTAACTCTGGTCGTTCTTTCGGAAGTCCTTTATACTCGTCCAGATTTACAGTGTGTGATTTTAGAGAAATCAAGGTCTCCTTTTGTACCAGTCTACTAACTGATCATAAATACCGATTGGAGTAGAACCTGTTGCAAGTCCAAGTACGCTGTCATCCTTTAAGATCATCTGTGCAGAAATAATGTTGGCTGCCTTTCTGCTCATATCCTGGTAATCCTTTGTTCTGATAATTTTCATTTTGACATCTCCTATCTTTCATCATTTATCCTCGCTGCCTCTTAAGGTGCGCTGGACTTCTTTCTGGATTTTTCAATATGCACACGGTCATGGTTTACATAAGCCGCATAAATAATGTCGATCATCATGAGAAGCGGAAACTGTGGCGAGATCAGATTGCCGTGGTTTAAATGTTGTAAGGAAGGCACCAGCATCACTTCCCTGCAAAAGTCTTCGTATGACTTTCTGTTTTTTTCCGTTATCAGTATGGTGTCTGCTCCCTGCCGGCATCCACGCGCAAGCATGTATAAGACTTCTGATTTTGTGCCGCTTAAGCTCAACCCGATAACGAGGTTCTGAGGATTCAGCAACACACTGCATTTTATGTTTTCGTTATCCCGAGTAACCATGTCGATCCCTGATCCAGCGGAATCTCGTTGCCATCTCCTCTGCTGCAAGCCCGGAACTTCCTCTTCCGCAGACATAAACACGTTTTGCCGCCCTGAGTTTTTCCACGATCCGTTTGATCTGTGCCTCGTCCAACAGATTGTAGACTTTATTCAGCAGGCTCTGATACGTGTCTAAGACCAGCCTCGACTCTTCCTGTTCCACTGTGGTTTTCTCCACATAAGAATTACGGTATTCATACACAAATTCCCGGTAACCCTGATATCCGCTTTTCTTGGCAAATCTTGACAGTGACGCAGGTGAAACGGAAAGCTCCGTGGAAATAAATTTGCGGATAGATCCCCGATTGCATCATTTTTCAAAAAATAGTCTGCAATATGTCTCTTCTGTTTCTGTGTATCTCTCATAGTTTGCCTCGATCGTCGGTATGATCGTTTTTGCATATTTTTCCATGCCCATAACATAACCTCATTGAAAGTGATTTTCAATCATTATACTCTTTTTTGAAAGTTCTTTCATTAAAATCTGCAAACTTTTCAAATACTACACAAAAATCATATTTGTTTTTTATTCATATTTCCCAATATAGAAGAAAGTTTTTTCACAAACCGGGAGCCGATCGTACTGGTATGGTCTTATCGCTAGATCTGGCAGTTTCCTGTTAAGAATTGTTTAATTTTATTTATATAATTCTCTCAGCTCTATCAGTTTACAGTTGCCTGCTCCTTCACATGCAAATCCTGACCTTGAAAAAAAGCCATATTTGTAACACTCTAACCCGGTCTGTTCCACCTGGCAGATCTCTTCCCGGATCATCTGTTCTGTCACAGGTTCTTTGCGGAATTTTGCTTCATAGAAAATATAGCCTTTGTCATCCTGCGTTACAATATCAAATTCTCCGTTCTTTTTTGCTACCGGATCATCATAATAATATTTTCCTATTTTTTCAAAAATTTCATCCATCAATCCCTTACGGTTTCTTCTGATGAGGTACTGCCTGCACACATCCTCAAAAACTTTTGGGACATATTTTGTTTCAAAATCTTCTGCAATATAACGGTCATAAAAAATATCTGAATCCATGATATTCATGCGGGATGAATTTCTGAAAATATATTTATAGTAAAACAATGACAGGTTATCCGAAATAAAATATCCCGATTTTTTCCGATTATTTTCATCATTGATCGGTGTAATTTTGTCCACAACATCCATACGTATCAATTTGTCAAGCACATCCACAAGCGCAGGACCGCTCGAAACATGTGACTGATCAAGAATGTCCTTGTATCTGGAAAAACCTTTTGCCAGTGCTTCAAACACTTCATTGGCATTTGTGATTTTCGATATCTCCGAGCTTAAATACATTGACACTTCGTTTTCCAGACGCGCCCCCGGTGATGCGATCAGCTCTATGATGTTCTCTCTTACACTTTTCTTTCCATCGATCAGCCGGTTATAATAAGGTATTCCGCCAAACACACTGTAAATCCTCACTTTATCCTCATCCGAAAAATCAGGATAAAATAGCGCCGACTCATAGTAATCCATCGGTTTCAGATTCAGTGTAAGGTCAATCCTGCCATAGAGTGGATTCTGTTTTGCCAGAAGTTCTTTCATCGTATCTACATAGGAACCACAGATAATAAGCTTCATATTAGAACGGTCACGGTATTCATCGATCACAGACTGCAGCACACTGTCCAGTCCTTTTACATTTTCACGCAGATACGGGTATTCATCCAAAACAAGAATAAGTGGCTTTTTTTCCGACGTCCGAAATAAGAACCGAAGCAGGCTCTCCATATCGGCAAATGCAGGCTTCGGAAAATCAAATGTTTCTCCTACCAGTTCAGAAAGGCTGTCTACATTATTCTGTTCCGTTGTCTGCTTGCATTCATAGTAAATACTTTTTAATTCTGTTTCTTTGAGCACCTGCCGGATCAATTCACTTTTTCCGATCCTTCTTCGTCCATAGATCAGAGAGATCATCTGACCATCTGTGCAAAACATGGAATTTAATTTTTTTCTTTCTGTTTCCCTGCCATAAAATTTCATAATCATGATACCCCTCGCTCTTCCTGCATCAGAAATTTTGCTATCCCTAGCCTTCCAACAATAGAATGCTCTGCTCTACAAACATTCTATTGTCATCAATTATAAAATAAGTATAATTATTATTTTTCGGAATGTCAATTTTTATTCGGTTACAACCGAGTCAGTTTCAACTGAGTAAAAATTTATTAAATATCCACCTTAAATAGATAATGCCCAAGTCATCACTTTTCCTATACAGCAGCATGAAATTTATATATAATAATCAGTGACAAACTTTCACATTATATAATACATAGATTTCAGAGGTAAGCATGACACGTATAGCAATCGTCGAAGATGAAGAAAAATACTACCATATTCTAAAAGAATATATTCAGAAATACGCCGGAGAAAATTCCGAAGAGATTGAAGTCGTATGGTTTCAAAACGGAGTAGAATTTTTAGAGAAGTTTCACTCTGATTTTGACATTCTTCTGCTGGATATTGAAATGCCTGTTATGGACGGCATATCGGTAGCACGGGATGCCCGGAAAGTGGATGACTATATAATCATCATATTTATTACCAATATGGCTCAATATGCTATCCACGGATATGAGGTGAATGCGCTTGATTACGTAATAAAGCCAATTGCCTACTATCCTTTCTCAGTCAAATTAAGGAGAGCGATCCGAATGATCCGGGAAACAAGCGGTAACAGCCTGCTTCTTCCTTTTGATGGAGAAGATCGCCGGATTCCAACAAAAGATATCCTTTATGTAGAAGTTCATTCACATACTATAGAATATTATACCTATTCTGGCATCTCACGCATTACAGGCACCTTAAAAATGGTAGAGCAAAATTTGAGTGACGACTATTTTGTCCGATGCAACAGCTGTTACCTTTTAAACCTGCGTCATGTCACAGGTTTAAAAGATGATACCGTCATTGTAGAAGGACATTCCTTAAAAATCAGCCGTGCCAAAAAGAAAGAATTTATGAACCAGCTGTCAATATTTTACTCGGAGGCATTATAATGATCACAAATATTTTAAATTCCATTATTTTTCCCATAGAATTATTACTTGCATCATATATCTGTGCGGTAAGAATTAACAAGCGTTCTTATTGGGGACTTCGGATGGTTCTCTCCTTCTTTTTCGCATGCGTATTTATGGCAGCTGTGAACCGTTTGATTCCGGGAAATATGCTTATCAAAGGATCTATCGCATTTTTAAGCACTACACTCCTCAGCGGATTGCTTTTATTCTGGATTTATAACATTACATTAAAGGACTCCATGTACTGTTGTATGATTGGGTATGCAATGCAGCATTTCGCCTCCTGTTTTTATATTTTAATGTCGGTCGTATTATCCGGTAACGCGCCGGCTGGTCTTTGGATAAACCGCAGTAATCTGCTGCTATATTTGATTGTTTACATTATTTCTTATGGTTCCCTATACCTGCTATTTACAAAGGATCTTCCAAAGGACGGCGAATATATCATAAATTTCAGTAATTCAGCAGAAGCTTTTATCTTAGTAATTCCAATTGCTCTTGTTTTATCTCTCATTGAAAAAGCAATCAATTCCGACCCACGGCAGATCCTGATCTGTCAGGTCTATGAAATGATTGTAATGTGCACCTCTGTCCTCCCTGGCAGAAGAAAGTGGTAAATCTGGAAGTCGAAATGACCGTGCAGGAAAGAATTTTTTCAGAACGCAGGAGACAGTTTGAACAGTCTATCTCAAATATCGATGTCATTAATCATAAGTGTCATGATCTGAAATACCAGATTCAGGCACTGAAATCAGAAGAACTGAGTGCGAATAAAAAAATGGCAATTGATGAGATCACAAACGCTGTAAATTTTTATGACGATTCTTTTCAGACTGATAATGAAATTTTAAACACCGCTCTTATGGAAAAAAGTATGGTCTGCCGCAGATACCATATCTCCTTTTCTGCGATTGTGGATGGCAAAAAGCTTGGATTTATGAATCCGATGGATCTGTATGTCATGCTTGGAAATGCACTTGATAACGCAATTGAAGCCGTCCGCAAAATCAAGGAAGAAGAAAAACGGGTAATCAGTATGCGTGTCTACGCCAAAGAAGATCTCATCATCCTCCAGATTGAAAACACCTGTCTGGAAGAGACCTCAGTCCCGGAAGATGGCAATCTGTCTACTACAAAATCGGATAAAAATTATCATGGCTACGGAATCGGCAGTATCCGGAAAATTGTAGAAACATATAATGGCAGTCTGTCGTTAAGAAAAAATGATAATATGTTTATACTGACAGCCGTTTTTGCAAGATAGGAACAATTTTTACCAGTTACGTAATCTGGAAAATGTTTTCTTTTCTCAGTGGTACATTAATCATAACCGAACTGGTTTCATAATGTACAAAAAGAAGGGAGACATTTTATGAAAAAGAAAAAACTGATACCATGTATCATAGCAATCGTCGCAATCGTTCTGCTTGGTATCGCAGGAGTGAAGCTTTACCAGCTTATGTTTGGCGGTGCTGTAAAAGTACAGACTGCTGATATTATAAGTGCGATTGCGCAGATGAAGCTGCAGCTGATCATCGGGGCAGTCATTCTCATTGCCGGAATTGTTATCCTTATCATAGGACTCCGGAAGAAAGATGAAAACTTAAAAGATTTATTAAAAGTACAGGGTATCGTAGCTATGGTATTAGCTGTCGTGATCACTGTAAACACTGTTTGTTTTGGACCACAGTACTCCAATCTCAGTACTGTCTTAAGCGGGACTACCGCAATTTCAGAGGAACACATTAATGAGTCTCTGGAAGCTGCTGAGGCAATCGCAGATGAGGGAATCACGTTACTGAAAAATGAAGGAAATGCGTTACCACTCGCAAGTGGCACAAAACTGAACGTATTCGGCTGGTCCTCTGTCGCACCGGTATATGGTGGTGCAGGTTCCGGTTCCTCTGATTCTTCAAAGGCTGCTTCCCTGTTAGACGGACTTCACGAAGCCGGATTTGAAACAAATACAGAATTAGAAAACTTCTACACCAATTTCCGTTCAGAAAGACCTTCCATCAGCTTCTTTGGTGTTGATTTTACCATTCCGGAACCAACAATGGAAGAATTTCAGAATGCCAATATTTTTGAAAATGCCAAAGCGTTCTCTGACACGGCACTTGTTGTTATCGGACGTTCCAGTGGTGAAGGTTCTGATCTTGCAATGAATCTTTCTGATGATAATAATTTCACAATCGGTGAAAACGGAGAACATGTTACTTTTTCCACACAGGAAGATGACCTCGATGCCGAAAAGAGTTACCTCGAATTATCAAACCGTGAAATTGCAATGCTTGATGAAGTTACAAAAGATTTTAAAGATGTTATCGTTGTGATCAACTCTGCACAGCCAATGGAATTAGGATGGCTTGACCAGTATGACAATATCAAAGGTGCCATCTACTGCCCTAGCCCTGGACAGGTAGGATTCCGTTCACTCGGAAAGATTTTAAGTGGTGAAGTAAATCCATCCGGTCATCTGGTTGATACTTTTGTATATGATCTTCATGCAATTCCAACCATTAACAATTTTGGAAGCTTCCATTACACTGACTACGAAGATGTAACTGGCAGTGCTGACAATATCGTTCCATTTGTAAATTATAACGAAGGAATTTACGTAGGTTACAAATTTTACGAGACAGCAGCAGAAGAAGGTCTGATCGATTATGATGAAGTCGTACAATATCCATTCGGATATGGCTTAAGTTATACCAGCTTTGATGCAGAAATTGCAGATACACAGGATGACGGTCAGAAGATTACTTTGACTGTCAATGTAAAAAATACCGGTGATGTGGCTGGTAAATATGTTCCACAGATTTATTTCAATCCTCCATATACAGACGGCGGTATTGAAAAAGCAACCGCTAATCTGATCGGATACGAAAAAACAGAACTTCTCGAGCCAGGAGAATCCGAAGCAGTTACATTTGAAATCGCATATGAGGATATGGCGTCTTATGATTCCAACAAGATCAAATCCGCCGATGGTGCATATGTATTAGAAGCCGGTGATTATCAGATCAACCTCTGTTCAGATTCACACCATGTTTTAGATACTTATACGGCAACTGTTGATACTGACCGGATTTATGATGATGCACATGACGGAAAGCGTTCTTCTGATGAACAGACTGCTACCAATCATCTGGATTATGCCAAAGGTAATGTGACATATCTCAGCCGTGCAGGTCATTTTGCCAATTATGAGGAGTCAATTGCCGGTCCAACTGATTTTACCATGCCAGAGGAAGCAAAAGAAAATTATGCCTCTGTTGTTACATTTGATGCCTCAAAATATGACGATGCGGATGCACAGATGCCAACCACTGGAGCAAACAATGGTCTGAAGTTCCAGGATATGGCAGGTGTCGATTATGACGATGAAAAATGGGATTCTTTATTAGACCAGCTCACAATTGATGAGCTAAAAGAACTTGCAGGCAATGGTACTTTCCATGTTGTTGCCACAAGCAGTATTAATCTTCCATATATCTATGAAACAGATGGTCCAACTGCTGTCAACAGCTTCTTTACCGGAAAATTCGGTACTGCTTTTCCTGCACCGATCATGGTTGCAAGTACCTGGAGCAAAGAGCTCGCTGGCAGATTCGGAACATGTATTGGAAATGAATTATGTGACTTTGGCTTCACCGGATGGTATGGTCCTGGTATGAATATTCATCGAAATGCATTTTCCGGAAGAAACTTTGAATATTATTCAGAAGATGGTTATCTCTCCGGCTGTGTTGCCGTTGCAGAGATTGCAGCTGTAAGAAAACTTGGCATTATTCCTTATATGAAACACTTTGTCCTTAATGATTCAGAAACAGATCGTGCAAGAGGTATCTGTACATGGAGTACCGAACAGGCAATCCGTGAGATTTATCTGAAACCTTTTGAAATGGCAATCAAAGAAGCTGATGCAAACGGTATTATGAACTCTAAAAATTCAATCGGAAGCAGATGGATCGGTTCAAATGCAGATGTCCAGAATACGATTGTCCGTGGAGAATGGGGATTCAAAGGAATTATTGGCACCGATTCGCTTGATGCAGTAAGTGAATATTATGAAAATCAGAATGAAGCTGTCCGCGCCGGAACTGACAAAATGCTTTGCATGAGCTACGGAGATGATTACTGGGCAGATGAATCTGCTGGCACAGTTATCGCACTCAGAAATGCCGCACATCATATTCTTTATGCCCTTTCAAATTCAGATGCTGTTGATGTACATACCGGATTACCTGTATGGGTTTACAAATTTATTGCTGTTGACTCCATCATTGTTATTTTATTAGCAATCTTGGAAGTATTTACGATCAGAGAATATCTGTCTAAGAAAAAAGAAACAACTGAAGAATAATTCTTTTTAATAAAACCGGGACCATCCTGCGACAGTCCCGGTTTTATTATTTCATCTTTTATGATTCATATAACGATCTTAGTTCTACCAAACTCAGGTTGTGCGCCTCTTCACATACAAATCCTGACCTTGAAAAAATCCATATTTATAGCACTTAAGCCCTGTCTGTTCCACCTGACGGATCTCTTCCTGAATCATCTGTGCAGTGACCGGTTCTTTGTGGAATTTTGCTTCATAAAAAATAATACCCCCCCATTTTTTCCGATGTCCGAAATAAAAATCGAAGTAGGCTCTCCATATCGGCAAATGCAGGCTTTGGAAAATCGAATGCTTCTCCTACCAGTTCAGAAAGGCTGCCTACATTATTCTGTTCCGTTGTCTGCTTGCATTCGTAATAAATACTTTTCAGTTCTGTTTACCTGCCATAAAATTTCATCATTATGATGCCCGGTCTTTCCTGTGTTCAATCTACTGTTCATGATATCATAAGTAAAATTATTATTATTCAGAATATCAATTTTTATTCGGTTGTAACCGAGTCAGTTGCAGCCGAGCAAAAATCATCTTACATACTTCACATAATTCTCTTTACAGTCCACGCAGATCAATCTCATAAATCGGTTTTTCCGGCTCTTTTTCCTACATGATCCATTGCCAGATGCTTTTTAAAATCACTTCCAGACTTTATCTCTACAAGCTCCGTATGCAGTCCCACGTCATTCATATATAGTTTGAACAGATTTCGTTTCTCATTTAGCTGCTTAGCTGCAATGGAGCCTGTGGTTCCGTCACGTTATAACACGGCAATGCTACTCCTGCATCTGCAAGCCAGTTAAAACTGTCCTCGTATCGTATATGTCTGGCAGATGCATTAATACTATTTAACTTAAATCTGCGATTTTTCTCATTGAGCTGTGCTGGAATACTGTCAAAAATCGCTTTAATTTTCAATTTATCACTTTTCTCTGCATATTTTGCAATATCTAACCGGTATAATTCCAGAATACTTCTCTAATTTTGCACAACTTTTGCAATATCGTGTGTGTCAATATAAAGCTGAACCGTTTCCGGTTCCAGCGGTGTCTGGAGATATGCGGTCAGATTCGTAATAATTGTCTCTGCTGTCAGTTTATCGTTGAAAATACTTGCTGCTTTTTCACCTGTCACAAAATTTATTTCTGCAAAATATTCATATTAACATTTTTCCAATGTAATTCAAGTAATTTTGTAACATTTTTCCAGAATCCAGTTCCCTTTCATCTTCATCTAAAAATTTCATCCAAAAATCCCCCGAAGACACTTCGGGGGATACTACTCCTGGATTCACACTATTTTTAGATACCATATTTTTTCCTTGCAACATCACAAATTGCCATTAAAGCATAATAGTTAACCCGATTAGGGTAATGCACAGCAGGATGATAATAATCAATCACCAATGTATCCTGATTTAGTCCTATTTTAACGTAAATCATTTTCACTTTGCAGTAAATTCCACGATTGCGTAAGGCTTTCCATCCTCTGCGGAAAGTGCTACAGTAACATTCTTCTCTTCCACTTTCACTGCTGGATAAAATACATCTCCAAGCAGAGCCTGCCTTTTGTACTCGGCACGCATCTGATAGATTGCAAAGCCCTCTGGAAGATAATCTGCCGCCATGCGGATATACTGGCAATTATTCACATGATGCTGGGTGTCCAGATGCTGTTCGCATACGATAAAAGTTCTCCTGTTTCACTATATCTTACACGCCCTTTAAAACTATAGCTCATATTGTCTCTCCTTACATTGTCTAGTACATCGTTCAGTCGATTGCAGAACGATGTACTATTTGCAGAGATGTTTCATGACATGATCATTATCTTATATAATATACATAATCTTCTTTTCTAGGTGCTGCTTTTTTTGCCGGTTCTACTGCATAGCCGAGTGCACAGTGACCGATTCCTTCGTATTCTCCTTCAATGCCAAGGTCTGCAAAGATGTTCTTGCCAAAATCAGACTCGAACTCCTCTTTAGCTCTGTGAATCCAGATATTTGCCACGCCGAGACTCTCTGCTGCATTCATCAGGTTGCCCATTACAAGGGAACCATCATACACATGTGTCGGAATTGCCTTATTAGCAAGTACAACAAGAATTACCGGTGCTCCATAGAACGGATCCACGCCTTCCGGTGCACCCATGATCTTGCGGTTCTCTTCCGCAAATTGGTCACGGAGTTCTTTCTTTGTGACTGCAATAATAATCGGAGACTGTTTTCCCATACCGGTTGCGGCATAGGTTCCTGCTCTTAAAATCTGCTGTAATTCATCTTCTGTGATCATATCCGGCTTGAAATTCCGGCAGCTTCTTCTCTCTTCTAGTACTTTTAATGTCTCATTCATGGCTTATTCCTCCGATTTCTATTAAAATGTTTTTATTAATTCTCCATAAAATACTGCATCAGTTCATATTTCAACTGACACCTCTCATAGATTTCTGCCAGCAAAAGTGCTCTTGCCACTAATTTTCGATGATTCTATATCGATCCTTTTTAAATTTGCATAGTCTCCATCGATCGAAACCACTTCGTAATACCATGTCTCCATATATTTTCTCCATTCATTTGTCTTTTCTATCATCTTTATATACATTACATTTTATACTTTTTTGTGCTTATTTTACAAGTAAAAAATATAAGCCTATCGGTCCTATATATTTCCCATAAAATAGCAACTGACCACCGTTTTCTTTACAAAAGAAATTTACAGTGATCAGCTATTATTTTTTATATTCACTTTTTCTCGTCTAAATACTGTTTCGCATCTTTAAAAAATCCTGCTACTATAATACAAATAATAATTCCTATCGGAAATGCTGCAATAATTGCAACTGACTGCAGATTCGACATGGAATTCTCTCTGAATATAAGTGCTATTGGGAATAAGATAAAAAGTACTGCCCAAAATGTACGTACTCGCTTATCTGATACCTCATCACTTCTTAAATGTTTATAAGAATAACATGACACTACCATCGTCAATGCATCAAATGTTGTTGCATAAAACGAAATCATTGTAACTACAAGAACCAAAATAACAAAATTTGCTCCCGGCAATGTATTAAGTATTGTTAATATCACATCTGTTACAGGCTGTCCCTCATTCAGCATTTCAATTGCGTTAATGTTACCCTTCATCTGTTGTGCCAGACCATAATTACCTAACACGATAAATGATGTAAACGAGCCTGCAAGACCATATCCATATGCTCCCAATACAGTATTTTTTATTGTTCGTCCTTTGCTAATTACACCAATAAAAAATGGTGTGGCAATACACCATGCCATCCAATATGCCCAATAGAAGATGCTCCAATTTTGAACAAATGAATTCTCTCTTAGAGGATCCGTCCATGTTGCCATTCCAATAAAATTCTGTATCAGGCTACCAACAGATGAAAATCCTGTTTCCAGTATATATCTGCACTCGCCTCCGCCAAAAAGAACATATGCCAGTAAAAAGAAAAACAAATATGCACATACACTTGCCAGCCTTGCAACACCTTTCATTCCAAACCATACTGTCATTGTGTATACAAATGCAATTACTATCAGAAGAAGTACAGTTAAAACTACTGTATTCGGTATATGAAACACCTGACTGATCGCTGCTGACAGTAATGGACACGAAACTGAAAAAGTTGTTGCTGTTCCTGCTAACAATGCAATCACAGCCAAAAGATCAATTAGTTTCCCACACCATCCGTCTACCAGCTTACCTAATATAGGCCTGCAAGCTTCTGAAAATTTCTGTTTATCTCTTCCCCGAACATGTATCATAAATCCAAATGCTACAGCAAGTACAATGTAAAAGCTCCACGCGATCGGCCCCCAGTGAAACAGGCAATATGTTGGTGCCCATTTCTGCATTCCACCCATCTCTGTAATGTATGGGTCATTTCCATAAAGCATCCACTCGCACAGTGAATAAAACAGAATATCTGCTGCCATCGTTGATGTAAATATCATCGCACCCCATTTAAAGTCACCATATATCGGTTTCTCAATATTTCCAAGTTTTATCTTTCCATATCTTGAGAATGCAATATATATAGAAACTGCGACTGCTCCTACACCAAGAATAATGTAGTACAATCCAAAATCGTTACCAAGGAAAATTCGAACCAGATTTAAAATCTGGCTCGAATTTTCCGGATATACCAAAAATACGATACATAATGCGATTATGATTGCCAGCGGCACAAATAAAATTACTTTATCCAGCTTTTTCCACAAATCTTTTTCCATCTCGCATCTCCTATATCGTTATATTTTGTACTGTCTTATAAATAATTCTATTTGTAAGATAAGACTTTCTCATAAAACAACTCTGCCTGTCTGTGGCATTCTACTAACTGGCGGAATTCATCTTCACGGCTTCCATCTTTCCCTGAAATCATTACTTCAAAATCTGCCGGAAGCTCTAATGGTGCCTTTGCAACATAACTTGCAATCAGATCCCAGTCTAAAATTCCCTGTCCAAGTGTTCCATCCACATTTGGTACCCAATGTCTGTCATAACGAAGTACATTTGCATCGGCCTCATCTGTATCTTCCATATATAATTTATCATCCGGAATAGATTCATTATCCTGCAAATGAGTTGCATACATACGTTTGTAGTATTTTTTCAGGAAATGATATGCATCCTCACGACACATCAAAGATGAGTGCCCGGAATCCCATGCAAAACCGAGGAAATCCGAATCATATCTGTCAAATAACATATCAAACTGTTCATCCTGATACTTCTGAGGTGTACAGATCATATTTTCTAATGCGATACGAACACCTGCTGCTTTTGCATATTCTTTAACCTCATCAAATGACTTAAATACCTGCTCGTAATATCTCTTCTTCTCTTCCGGCTGTTCTTCGAACATCATATACGGGAGCTGCATATGGAGTACCATAACAGATGCATTGATATACGTACACAGATCAATTCTGTTTTTCAGAAGATCTACACCTGCTAATCGTAAATATTCATTCGTAGATGTATAATCCTTACGGATATCTGTTAAACGATAGCGATTTCGATATCTTAACTTTCCGTCCGGTGTATGTACTGTTCGTTTTCCACCTTCTGATGCATGAATACTATGTGCATGAATTCCATAATCTTTTAACACATCTCTGGTCTGGAACATTTCACTTTTACTATATAAATATTCGCCTTCCCAGTTCTGCATCCATTGTGTATGCGTAAAACCTGCGTCGGCAAGATTTTTTATCTGACGCTCAATGTCAATCCAGCTGTGTAAATCACTGTTGTAATCTGTCTCACAGGAACTAAGTAATATCTTTTTCTCCATACCCGATACCTCTTTTAACATTACTTTCTTACCCTATTTATTTAAGCTAATTCATTTATCCCCTCAGCTTCCATTTTAGCTCTTTGTTTTTTATTCAGATAACGTAATACTGCACCACATACAAAACCGATAAGTGACATTACAGCCATTGCGGTAAAGCAATTCTGATATCCACGGAGCGGTGTGCTTGTTCCTGTATATTTATCAACCATATTACCTGATACAGTGTAAAGGAACATCTCCGGTGCGTATGTTACTAATGAAATAACACCAGAAGCGGTTCCTGCCAGACGCTTCGGTACAAACACTTCATCGATTGTTGAGAAATATAATGCTTTAATACTATATAAACATAAACCAAAGCAAAGGAAGTTTGCTACAATAAGTGGAAGTGCTGCTGCACCACCTGTAGGAATCAGTAAATATACTGTTGCAAATACTGCCATTCCAACGAATACATACTGGATAAATTTGATACGGCTTCCAACCTTATCAGAAACAAAACCAGCAACAAAGGAACCGACCATCATCATAAAATAGGTACGTACAATATTTAAATTAGCAACCATAGTATCACTTAATCCATATGCCTCTGAAAGATATGCTGTCAGGTATCCATGGAAAATTAATGCAGAATAGTTACAAATACCTAATGCTCCACAAAGCCAGACCGTCGGCATTTTTGCTACTTCCATAAAATCTTTGAAATTTAATGAATTTTTCTTCTTACCATCTGTCTGTACAGGCTTGTTGTCCTGTAAAAGATCATTGCGAGAATACCGGCTATAATTAAAAGAATGCTATAGTACATAATTGCATTTTTCATTCCGCCAACCTGATCAATCGCTTTTCCAAATACAGCTACTGATCCGAATGCTACTAACGTACCAATCAGTCCTCTTCCTCCTTCAAGAAAGCCAAACAGACGTCCCTGCTCATCAGGACCACCAAGATTGTTGATTGATTTTACCATCGCTGCCCAGAATGTGAATACGGTAGTAATAGCAAAAATACCATGGATAATAACCAGTCCCACAAATCCTGGCATTGTCCAATACCATAAACCTGCTGCTGCAGTTCCGAAACATGAGAAAATAATCAATTTCTTACAACTGAATTTATCAGCCAGGATACCTCCCGGGAAATAACAGATAAAGTTAACAATTCCATATGCTGACATGATAAGTCCTAACTGTGTCTTTGTTGCTCCTGTAGCTTCCTGCAATGGCACCATATATGTTTCACGCAAATATGGAAGTTTTGTCATAAGTCCGCCTGCGATTGCTACGATAATCAGCGTCATCCATTTTGTTACAGCTGATGTTTGTTTTTTCTCTTGCATAATATAAACCCTCCTAAATATATGTTTAGTTTCCCAGTAATTCTTACTCCTTTCATTTAATTTTTATTCGCACTTTCCTCTGGGAAAGGTAAGTTCATTTTCTTTCATATGCGTCAAGTGCATATTGATAATATTCTTTTGCCAGCATATATTGTGATTCCTCATACTCACGGAAATCCACACCGCTCAGCCACTTGATCTCTGACCACAGCACCCATAAATAACTTGATGCCGCCATATATGCATATATTAACATCCTATATTCTTTGCAGTCTCTTTCTTCCAGATATATTTCAATTACACGATCTGTTTTCTCTTTATCCAGATTCGCATAAATGCAAAACATTGCCACATCTAAAAGAGGATCACTCATGCCTGAATACTCCCAGTCGATCAAATGAATTGCATCTTTTTGTACAAGGAAATTATCATAAACCGGATCAATATGGCACAAACAATTCTGCGTCTGTCTGTTCTTGATCAATTCTCTTAAAGACATAATCTTTTCTCGTGTTTCCCGTACATCCGGGAATGCATCAAAATACATTCCGCACTGGCCTTCATACAATCTTATTTCTGCGTACAAGTCAAATGCATGATTCACTTCCAGCTTCATATCATGAAATTTTCTCAGATATCTGATGCATGCTTTTACATCTTCCTCATTCTCCATGTTGCAAACATGCGACTCTTCCAGATATTTTGAAATCTTAATACCGTTGTCTGGATTTATATAAAGTACTTCATCTGAAATATCCTTACCCGCTAACTGATGATATACATCTGCCTCCTGCTTTCTGTTAATAATATTGCCTGTACCCTCTCCGGAAAATCGTATTAAATATTTTTGATCTCCTGTTGCCAGGAATGAACGGTTTGTCATCCCTTTTTCCATTGGCGTTACTGTTCGTAAAGTCTCCAATAAATTCTGCTCTTTCAAGATCTGTTCAACCTGTTTCGACTGCCCCGCATCAATATGGTATTTTTCAAAAATGTTTAATAATTCCGTTCCTATCATAGTCACCTCGATGAAGCAAAAAAAGCAAACAAAATAAGTCAGACCTGTCTGAATCATAATGTTTGCTCTCTTACTCTCTACATCGTTATTAATTTAAGAGAATAATATCACATTGTAAATTTTTTGTAAACTATAAATAAAAACAAAATAAATTTTCAGCATATTATCTAATTAACTACATTATTTTATATCCAAAATATCCATAAATTCGTCACCTGTAATTGTTTCCTTTTCATACAGATACATAGCCAGCTCATCCAGTTTTTCCCTGTTTTCGGCAAGGATTTTTCTTGCTTTTTCATGCTCTGCTTTTACGAGCTGCACGACTTTTTCATCAATTTCCTTCTGGGTATCTGCGCAGAACAGGAAAGAGACGTATCGCCGCCAAGATACTGGTTGGTCGCGGTTTCCATTGCCACCATGTCGAATTCATCTGTCATGCCGTAGCGGGTGATCATCGCTCTTGCAATTTTTGTTGCCTGTTCGATATCATTGGAGGCTCCGGTCGTGATCTCACCAAATACGATCTCCTCTGCCGCACGTCCGCCTGTAAATGTAGCAATCTTATTCTCAAGTTCTTTTTTCGTCATCAGATATTTATCACCTTGCTCAACCTGCATAGTGTAGCCGAGTGCACCTGAGGTACGCGGGATGATCGTAATCTTCTGGACCGGAGCTGAATGACTCTGTAATGCAGCTACCAGAGCGTGTCCTATCTCATGATATGCAACAACCTTCTTCTCCTGATCTGAAAGAACCGCATTCTTCTGATATCCTACAATAACCACTTCTATACTTTCTTCGAGATCAGATTCATTTACAACGGTCCTTCCACTACGGACAGCACGTAATGCTGCTTCATTTATAATATTGGCAAGCTCCGGCAGTTCAACCGGCACGCGCCTGTCAAAACGTCCCGGACGTGTAAGTGCCGGATCTAACGACTCCGGACGGTTCGTTGCAGCAAGAATGATGACACCATTATTTCCTTCAAATCCGTCCATCTCTGTAAGAAGCTGGTTTAAGGTCTGCTCCCTCTCATCATTTCCGCCCATTTGTCCGTCACGCTTTTTACCAATGGCATCAATTTCATCAATAAACACGATACATGGTGCCTTTTCCTTTGCCTGTCCGAAAAGATCTCGAACTTTGGAAGCTCCCATACCGACAAACATCTCAACGAATTCTGAACCGGACATTGAGAAAAATGGTACATTTGATTCACCCGCAACTGCTTTTGCAAGCATTGTTTTGCCGGTTCCCGGAGGTCCTACAAGAAGGACACCTTTTGGCATAGACGCACCTACATCGGTATACTTCTTCGGATTGTGTAGATAATCAACGATCTCTGAAAGGTTTTCTTTCGCCTCATCTTCTCCTGCAACGTCTGAAAAACGGATTCCCTCACTGGATTGCACATAAATCTTCGCATTGCTTTTTCCCATTCCAAAAGCCATCGAATTTTTTCCTCCGGCATGCTCCATCAGTTTCTTCGCCATATAATTTCCCAGTGCGATAAAAAGGATCAATGGCAAAATCCCGGTCAGCAGGAAGCTGATGATCGGTGACATCTGCTTATCGATATCTTTTGCGAATACTGCTCCACATTCATATAGCCTATCCGTCAGGTTCGGATTTTTTGTATATTATCTCATATAATACACATAATTCTCTTTTCTTGCATCCGCCTCTTTTGCCGGCTCTGCTGCATATCCGAGTGCGCAGTGACCGATCCCTTCGTATTCGCCCTGAATACCAAGATCAGCAAGAATTTTTTGCCGAAATCAGATTCGAACTCCTCTTTCGCCCTGTGGATCCAGATGCTTGCCACGCCGAGGCTTTCTGCGGCATTCATCAGATTGCCCATCACAAGAGAACCATCGTACACATGTGTTGGAACTGCCTTATTGGCAAGTACCACAAGAATGACCGGTGCTCCATAGAACGAATCCATTCTTTCCGGTGCTCCCATGATTTTACGGTTTTCTTCCGAAAGCTGGTCACGCAATTCCTTATTCGTCACTGCAAGGATGATCGGGGACTGTTTTCCCATTCCGGTTGGCGCATAGGTTCCGGCTCTTACAGTCCGCTCAGATCAATCTCATAAATCAGTTTTTCCGGCTCTTTTTCCTGCATGAAGAAAAGGATCATATACCACGGCAGATACAAAACATCTGCCTCTTTTTCAATATTTGATTTTGAGAAAACAATACTTTGCTCGAACTCCCACTGTTCCACCTTCATTGCATGATCCATTGCCAGATGTTTTTTGAAATCATTTCCAGATTTTATCTCCACAAGCTCCGTATGCAGCCCTTTCTGTAAAACAAAATCCAGTTCTCCAATTTTCTTGGAATCATAATAATGAAGCTCAAATCCATTTGACTTCAGGTTTTGTGCAAAAGCATTTTCCAGAATACTTCCCATATTGATTTCGACATTTCCCATCAAAAGATCAAACTGAATATTTTCCATGCAGGAAGCACAAAGCAGTCCCACATCATTCATATATAGTTTGAACAGATTCCTTTTCTCACTTAGCTGCAATGGAGCCTGTGGTTCCGTCACGTTATAGCAAGGCAATGCCACTCCTGCATCCGCAAGCCAATTAAAACTGTCCTCGTACCGGATATGTCTGGCAGATGCATTGATACTGTTTAACTTAAATCTGCGGTTTTTCTCATTGAGCTGTGCCGGAATACTGTCAAAGATTGCTTTGATTTTCGCTTTGTCGCTGCCTTCAGCATATTTTGCAATATCAAACCGGTATAAATTCAGAATACTTCTCTGATTCAGCACAACTTTTGCAATATCGTGCGTATCAATATAAATCTGAACCGTTTCCGGCATGCCCCCGACCACAAGATAACTGTAAAATAATTTGCAAAGCGTTTCATGCACGGAGTCAGAAACCCTTTCTCTTCTGTCATAACAGTTTTTCAAATACTGCAGCGTCTTATCCTGCACCCCATTTGCCCACAGATATTCCTCAAAATCAAGCGGATACATTGGTAAAATCTGCTCGAAGCCAACCGGATAAGATCTCACTTCCTTATACCTCACTCCAAGCAGAGAACCCGCTTCTATATAGTCAAACCTGCCATCCTCCACAAGAAATTTGATTGCTGAACGTACCGCCGGACACTCCTGCACCTCATCAAACAGAATCAGTGTCTTTCCCGGTTCCAGTGGTGTCTGAAGATATGCGGTCAGATTCGTAATAATTGCCTCTGCCGTCAGTTTATCGTTGAAAATATCTGCTGCTTTTTCATCTGTCACAAAATTTATTTCTGCAAAATGTTCATACTCATTTTTTCCAAATTCCCTGATCAGAGTTGTCTTGCCAATCTGTCTCGCGCCTATAATGCACAGTGCTTTCCCTCCTGTATTTTCTTTCCATTTTAAAAGTTCCTGATATACTTTTCTTTTTAGCATGTCACGCCCTCCGAATGTTAGGATTCCCTTTTCTTACATTCATATTAACATTTTTCCAAAGTATTTCAAGACTTCATGTAACATTTTTCTTTCGTTTTTGTCGCATATTTGTAACATTTTTCCGTAATTTTATATGTGTTTTTGTAACATTATTCGTGACATTTTTCCAGCTTTTGTTTTTACCGGATTCTCTTCCGGTCGTATACCACGATCGTAAACATAATAAATAACGGTATCTTCACCAACGCCAGCATAAGCATCACATCCGTATTCCAGAAGGACGCGCTTCCAAGATGCAGGAAGTCAAAATTGGTCATTGCATACAGCAGGGAATTGCCAAGTCCAATTCCTGCGCCCGGAAGCAGTGTCTGCAGCCAGTCGCCGAGTTGTCCAGGCATCACGGTATACACGAGAAACGGCAGCAGAACAAAAAGTAACGCCAGTGCCAGAGCCGATACATTGCTTTTTGCAAGGGAAGACAGCAGTAAGGTAAAACAGATTGCTGACAAGAATAATAAAAATCCTCCCAGCAGATTTGCCCACTGTAACTGACCAACATTGTAAGGAAGCAGTGTCGTCACAGAAAAGCTCAGCTGGATAGAGGTTTTCGTTCCCTCCCATCCAAAGAGACTATTTGTCACGACAATCCATGTGATGCCGCACAACAAATAGAGCATCCCCACGATAAGACACGCCGAAGCAACTTTTATGATTGCAAGCTTCCTCTTTCCGTTTTTCGTACAGCGGATAATATCATCCGCTCCTGTCTGATACTCGGTTGAAAAAATCGGTGCCACGATCACCGCACACAGGATTGTGATCAGGAAAATGAAAAACGTCTCATATTCCATGGAGTCGCTCGGAGCGCCATAGTAATACTCGTATGGCCGCTGTACTTTTGCAAATTTGGAGAGTGCAACCTCTTTTGCAGCCGGATGACCGGTTTGCTCCATATCGATAACCGATGCCAGTCTGCTCTCTAATAAGTCATAGTATTCCCCAACTTTATCAATCGAAATGTCCGCGATCACCGGTGACATTCCATTGTTCCGGTCTGCCAGCGCCTCCTTGATTCCCCGGATATATGGCTGATAAGCGCTCAATTTTTCATAGTATACTTCACTCGGAATATTGTCCCCATAGACAGAATCATATGTTTTATATACTTCCTGATATCTGCGCACCGCATCTCTCAGTATTTCCGGTTTCACAACTCCCTGCACCATATTACTTTTGTAATAGTTGATTGCATCCTTTCCAGTGATTTCCACGTAATTTCCAGATTCGTCCGTCTTTTGCACAGTCACAAATGTGATTGGGATATATGCCATAAACACAGCCAGCAATACGGAAGCCACAATCAGAATCCATGTCCGTTTTGTTTTTAAAACTCTTTTTATCTCAAGTGCCAGTAATCTCATAAGCGCACCTCTCCTTCCTGTGGAAACAGCCAGAGGTATAAGTCCTCAAGCCGTGGCACTGCCGAAACCGAATCCGGCGTCTCTGCCTGGTCAGACAGATAACGGATCGATGTGGTTCCATCTGCCTCATTTCTTAAATTGATCAGTTTTAATGCACGCTCCCATTTCACCAGATCAGAAGATGGAATTTTGCACTCCCAGATTTTTCCATCTACCAGTCGCACTAACTGCTCGGTCGTATCGTTTTCGATGATTTTTCCATCTTTCATGATCGCGTTCTGGTTTGCGATATATTCCACGTCCGACACGATATGCGTGGAGATGACAACAATCCTGTCTTTCGCGAACTCCGAAAGCAGATTACGGAAACGCACACGCTCTCCCGGGTCCAGTCCGCTGGTCGGCTCATCTAAGATCAATACTTCCGGATCGTTCAAAAGTGCCTGTGCGATCCCAACTCTCCGTTTCATGCCGCCGGACAGCTTCACGATCTTCTTTTTACGCACTTCCGATAGACTTACCTGTTCTAACAACTCATCGATCTTTCTTTTTGCCTCCCTTTTTGGCATGCCTTTTAACGCCGCCATATATTCCAGATAATCCTGCACGTTGAATTCCGGGTAAAAGCCAAACTCCTGTGGCAGATAGCCGAAAATCCGACGGTACTCTCCCTGCAACGTCTCGATTGGCACTCCGTCATACAGGATTTTTCCTTCGGTCGGCTCCATGATCCCTGCGATCATGCGCATGAGTGTCGTTTTTCCTGCGCCGTTCGCCCCAAGTAATCCCCAGACTCCGGGGGTGAATGTGATGGAGACATTATCTACTGCGGTTTTATCTTTGTATTTTTTTGTAATGTTTTCTACTTCTAATTTCATGAGGTTCATTCCTCCTTTCGATTCGCGTAAAGTTCATTCATATTTTTTAAAAAGCGTCATACTCTGATACACTCCGTACAGCACAAGCCCCAGAATGGACACAACGGTTGCCGGTGTCATCCGCATCCATAACATCTGTTCTGTTAAACGAAAACTTATTACTATGATTGCGATTAATACAATTCCAAATCCCAGAAAACTCTGACACAGCTTTTCTGATTTTATTTTTTTCAACAACAACAGGTAACCATCGTTGGCAAGTAAAAACGGAATCAGAATACAACCTGCCAACTCTGCAAATGTAATGGATGTTGTGTTCCATAAAACCAACAAAACGGATGCGACAAGCAGCACCTCGCCGCCGAAAAACAGCAAAAATTTGGAAAACAAAACTGTTTTTATGGAAAAGACCGATACACTCTCCATCTCAAACATCTGATATCGTATCGACCGGTACAAAAACGGCAATAGCATCATCGGCACTGCGATGGCAAAACAGACAACAAAAAACACTAATTTTCTGGTTGTCATAAAATACGGATCTGCCAAAAGATTTCTCAGTATCAAGCTTGTTATAATTGCAATTAACAGCTCAAATGTCCACATTTTGATTCCGCAAAATTTTAGTTGACATAATAACAAATCACGGAATTTATTTTTGTTTCGATAGGATTTCTGAAACTGGGCTTTTGCAAGTTGTATCACAGGTTCTTCGACCGCCTGCATATGCTCAACATTGTTCAATTTGCATACATCATATGTTTCAAATGCCCTGCTTAATTTTTCTTTCATTTTCCGGCTCATCTTAAATTTCCTCCTTTCATTTCCTTCTCGATCACCTTTAAACTTACCTTCAATCTGGACTGCACTGTACGCATTGGCAGACCAACAATTTCTGCGATCTCACGCAATTTCAGATTCTGTCCGAAACGCAACAGCACGATTTCCTGATCTTTTAGCTCCAGATTTTTTACCAGACTACAGATTACAAGCTCTTCCTCCACGTTTTTAAAATCTTTTTCCACATAGGACGGTTCTTCCTGTAAGTCTTCCAACGCGGTATGCTGGTTCCATTTATTTTTCTGCATATCAATACAGGTGTTTGCTGCAATTTTATATAAAAAGGCTCTGAATTTACCGGAAAATCCGAAATTTCCAAGATATTTCACAGCCTTCAAAAAAGTTTCCTGTGCCGCATCTTCCGCCTGTGTGCGATCCGGCGCATGCCAGATGCAGTACCGCAGGATCTCCTGGTAATACATGGAGATCAGTTCGTCCAATGCAGACGCATCCCCATTTTGCAAATTTTTTATCAGTATCTCTTCGCGCATTAAGATATTCTCCTTTACAGTCCACCTGTTCTGTGAAACTGTAATTATTTTTCTTGTAGGACGTCTCCTGATTATTATAACGATTGAAGGGTTGGATTTGGATGAAGGATTTTGGAATTATTTCACAAAAAAACTACTCCGTGAAATTTGAAATGACCTCACGAAGTAGTTCTGCCTATGTTTGTATTCTATTTTCTTACATAGCCTGTTTATAGTACCTTTTTGCCTCTTCATCAGAAATGTGCATGATCTCCTTTATTTTTTCAATAATATCATTTTCTGACATATTTAACTTCATACATGTTTCTATAATACCAGATATTTTTCCCTGCTCAATTCCTTGTTCCCAAATCCCTTCACCCAAATTACACATATTTGTCAACCTCTCTTTCCTGTCTCCCTCTAACTTTATTCCAAATTCTTTGACTAAAATTTTTTCTTTCTCCGAAAATGACAGTTCCTGTGCAAAGATTGCTCCAAGAAAACGATGCAGTTCATGCCCTCTGTCTTCATCCATTTTCCTGCTTAGCCGAATCGTCACAATATGAATCATATCATATTTGTCTTTCCACCTTGACTGTCCAAACACATTTTCATTTTTTAACGCAATCTTATTCAGGCTATTTTCTCTTGTGTTCATACAAATCCAAATAGAATAGACCTTTTTCATATCATTATAATGCTGGTTCTTAAATTCTCTGCCAAGCTGAGAAGACACTTCCCTTGCTGCATAAAAAATTCCCCTCATCTCCACATCATAAAGCGCAGGTTCTTCTTTTTGTAACTCCATATTTACAATAATCTTTGCCAGTTCATTTTGGGTTCTGACATAAAACAAAACGTCAAAATAAGTAACACCTTCATTATGCACTTTCTTTTCTGTATTCATGCCGGAAATCGCCATCGTTTCATCTTCCAGCCTTTCATTGGTAAACCCTTCCTCTACCGGCGTCCTTCCAACTGATGGTTCTCCCTCAATCAACTTTACAACTTCTTCCGGTTGCATCCCCTTAAAGTCGTCCACGGTCCTGATAAGAATGTTTGCCAAAAACGGTTTTTGTGAATTCAGCCACTTGGCATTCTCATCGTACTGTTCCTGCATACTGAGCTGCTGCATAATTGCTTTCATATCTGCCATGATAGTCCTCCTGTTTTATGACAGGACTTTCTTGAGTCCTTAGAAAAATCCTGCTTTTGTAAATTGTCTGGAATAAAAGCATAGATTTTCTGATGAACTGCTTATCATGAATTTAAGAATAAGATACAAAATCTTATCAAGATCAGTATTTCTATATCTGAAAACTCTCTGCACCCTTAGAAATACTGGAAAATATTATGCTTTGAGTGGATTATAGTAAAGGAATTTATGGATGTAAAGAAGATTTTTCCTTCCCACAAGCCAAAATCAACCGGAACACCTGCTCCGCCGCATTCCGCATATTTTTCTGCGCAATTTCCGTGTCCATAGCTTCATCCAGTGAACACACACCCGGCAGGATGGAGAAAAATGCATCGATTCCCTTTTCGTTACATTTTTTTGCTTCCTCTGTCACACTTCCGGCAAAAGCAATCACTTTACAATTGTAGTTTTTTGCTATCTTTGCTACACCGACCGGAACTTTTCCCATTGCCGTCTGAAAATCAAGACAGCCTTCCCCTGTCACCACGATATCTGCATCCTGCAATTCACTTGCCAGCCCGACTGCCTCAAGAACAATGTCGATTCCCGGTTTCAGTTCCACGTTTGGAAGTCCCCACAGAAACGCAAACCCAAGCCCCCCGGCTGCGCCTGTGCCCGGAATTTCACTCAGCTTTTTGCCGGTAAATTTTTCCAGACATGCCGCATAGGACTGCATCGCCCTGTCCATGCTCTCTTTTTCTTCTTCCTTCACGCCTTTTTGCGCTCCGAAAACGTAAACACACCCCTGCGCTCCACAAAGCGGATTTGTCACATCACATGCGATCTGAAAATGGCAGTCTTTTAGCACTTCCGGCACACGATTATTTTCTATCTGCACCACTTTTTCCAGCGAGGCAAAAACCGGTGGCAATATGTCTCCGTTTTCATCCATGAAATCATAGCCCAGTGCCGATAACATTCCGATGCCGCCCTCTGTCGTCGCACTGCCGCCAATTCCAATGATAAATTTGCGGCATCCTTTTTGAACTGCATCCAGAATCATTTCTCCGACTCCTGTGGATGCTGCTTTCCATGGATTTAACGGTTCTTTTACAAGTGTAATGCCGGATGCCTCCGCCATCTCCATCACAGCTGTTTGATCCGGCAGAATACCATATCTTGCTTTTACGTGGCTTCCCATCGGGTCTGTCACGGTCACATACTCATAGGTTCCGTTCATCCCTTCTACCAAAGCTTCCACCGTACCCTCGCCTCCATCCGCGAGCGGTTTTACGACAACATCCATATTATCTGCTGCAGGTTTCCTGTCCCTAACGGCTGCTGCCACACCGTCACAATGCGCACGCGCCGCCGCAAGAATCCCCTCTTTACAGGCGTTTCCCGCCTGCATACTTGTCATACTCCCTTTAAAAGAATCAATTGCCACTGCCACTTTCATATAAAATGCCTCCGCCTATGATTCCAATATTGTACCACAGCCGGAGGCATCAAAACAATGATTCCTATTTTGGTTTTTCCAACCCATGCTATTTTTCAAAGCAGTTTAAAACAATTATGGGAAGCAGACCACGCGAGTACCGTGCTGCCTCCCATAAGGAGATTTCCACTTATTAATTATTTCTGAAAATACTCTTTTGCAAATTCCATATCCTGTACCAGTTCCATGGTTCCAAGATATTTTCCGCTTTTATCACGGACTGCCATATAAGTGACTAACATGGTTCTGCCGTTTTTATCCATCCAGACAGGTACTTTATCAAGTGTTCCCGCTCTGAACTCTTCAATAATACGGCGTACCTGCTGTTCAATCTTCGGCGGGTGGCAGGAGAATACCTCTCTGTCGATCGCCATTCCCGGTCTTTTGAACACTTTTGGACCTTCGTTGAAAAAAAGCGGTTGATATTGTCTGTGTCCACAAACGAAATCTCCAGCGGGATGGTATTCAGCATTGCTGTCAACTGCTCCACAGTCATATGACCGCCTGCCATGACAATCTCATCCTGACTAATGGACGACATTTTTACTTCCTGCACCTTCTCTGCATCCTCCCAGACTCCGTTTTCTACGCCAAAACACTCTGCGTAATCTTTTGAGTCCCGGTAAATTCCAAACCATTCCTCATCCGTAAAGTTAAATGCGCAATTTGGGAAAAGAATATTGGCTTCCTTATAGATCATCTCGTCCGCTCTTGTGAGTGCCGCCTCGAAACGTTTTTTCCACTCATCATCCTGTGAATCCGCTTTTTTCGCCAGCGCAGCAAATTCATCCCGTATCTCATCATCCACCGTCCACATAACATCCGACGGACCGCTGATCTCATACTTTACCTTTAAATGCGGATAAAGAAGATCTCCCTTTTTGGCATAATGGATTGCAAGCTGCCGGACTTCTTCTATAAGCTTGTACTCTACATGCCCGCTCTTTAATGCTTCCCTGCATTTTTTAATCGTTTTGGCAAGTGCTTCGTTCTCCAACGTAAATGTGTGAAGCGGATGCCCCGGAATCTTCACAAGCTCCGCCGTCTTTGCAAATCTCTGTTCCCGGATAGAATCTACCGTTGCTTTTTCAGCATTTGCGATCTGCTCTTCTCTATTCATACTTCCTACGCTCCTTTGGCAATGATACTGTGCGATTTATTTTCATATATAGTTTCCTTTTTTTAATTTTTTTCTATACGCAATTGGGAGCAGAATTTCCGTTGTTTTTACAACATTATAGAATTTCTCTGATTTTTTCCTCTACCACATCCATGTCTGTTGTCGGCTCAAACCGTTCTACCACATTGCCTTCCCGGTCAATTAAAAATTTGTAAAGTTCCATTTGATATCTGCGCTCTCCATATAGTCCGGCCGTGTTCTTGTCAGCATACTTTCAAGCATTGGTGTCAGATTACATCTTCCGCTTCAAAATCATAAAATTTACTCATTGTTTTTCTCTTCTTTTATATTACTTACAATTTAATTGTGTTCAATCTTTATGTATAATAAAATACAACCTATTGGCATCTTTGTCAATAGGTTGTACACAATTAATTTTATTTCATAAATTTCCCAAAGAATCCTTTTTTCTCTGGCTGTTTCTCATCCTCTGAATCCTCTTCTTTTCCTTCCTGCTCTTTCCACTTAAAGTACTCAGAATCCAGATTAACGCTGATCTCAGGGCAGCTTTCTCTGTTTTTTCTTCCGGCTGTTCTTCCTCCGGTTCTTCAAACGAGATTCCCTGCTGTTCAAAATAATCGCGGTTGATCTTGATCTCTGGCTTCACTGCTGCATAAGGAGAAGATTCCGTATCCTCTTCTTTCCATTTCTTCTCCTTCGCGATCTTCTTATTCCGCTCCTCAATAATACCCATGTATTTGTCCGTATCCTTAAGATCCTGCAGCAGACTCTTTAATTCCAGCTTGTCACCGGAAACCAGTTTTCTTTCATTTGCAAGCTTTTCTCCCATGCTGTCATAGACCGCTTTCACAGACTCATTCGCCTCATCCATAATATCAAGTATCCGCCGGAGCGCTTCATCCGTATACATAACCGACGCGGCATAAACGTCCTCTGCTTTTGCTCTGGCGTCATTGATGATTTCTTCCCCGATCTTCCGGTTTTCCCGCTGCGCCTGCTCCCTGCCCTGCTGCGTCAGTTCATACTCATCCATAACTTCTGACATGCAGACTGCAAGCTGTTTTAAAATATCCAGCATCTCTTTCTTATTTACGACCAAATAGTTAGAATCTCTCTCATATGGATTGCTTTTTGATAAAAGGACATGTAATTCCCTGAGAACCTTTTCCATGTTGTCCTGTGCGCTCATTTTGAATCTCCCTACCAATCCCGACTTATGTAAACTTCTTTTTCAACGTATGTCCGAATGATCCACTGATACCGGAAAAATTTTTTTTACTTTTTCATCTTGCGGGATTTTACTTTTTTCACAATTTTCTTAATTAATACTATAATGAAAATGACAAGTAAAATCAACACCGCAATCGCACCAACAATGATAGCAGTAAATTTATTTGGATTTTTTACAAGGTCAACGATATTCCTACTGTCATCTACCTGTTTTCTGTAATGTGTGGTGCTGTAGTATTCCGGCACATTGGCTATTCCGTCGCCGTCTGTGTCCTCAAATGACTCCATGTATCTTGCGATCGCATCCCACGCTTTTAACTCTTTTCCATTCTCTGTGATAATGACATCCTCGAAGTCTTCGATCGGTGTTCCGTCGGCGTATTTTGGAACCAGTGATAACAGTCCGTAAGACATATCTGTTACGGCACTTAACATCTGTCCACTGTAAAGGTCTGCGACCACGCGGTATAATTTATCATCCTCAAGCTCAATTCTCTGTGTACCATCGTCCAAATACACATCTGTCACTTTATTTAAGATCATGCGGTTTGGATTGTAAGTAAAATCAAGTCCGCTGCAATATAATCTCGCCGTTGTCATAAAATCAGAAACGGATGCGTCGATCTCCGCTGCCGTCTTTAACTCTTTTCCGGTCAGATACACGCTGATCAGCGGATAGCCAGGCACTCCGTCTGCACCGATTCCAAGGGAAAAGGAATTGAACACCTGCTCTACTGTAATGTCACCTTTTGCATAAGTATCACGTACCGTTCCACTTGGAACGACTGCAACATCCACCGGAACACCGTCATAATCGGCTGCATTTTCCACCGCATACACATAGGCGTCCGACATAATATCGCCGAGGTTGTGTTCCTCATGAATATTTTCCAGATCTTTCTGTGTGGAGAAATCCACGTCATTTTCCGCTAACACCTGATCTTTGGTATAGCCAAACTGAGCCAGATAGTCGGTGTCCACAGTATCCATAAACTGATCAATGGTGTTCTGTGTCTCTGCATCCTGATCAATGTCTGTTGTGACCGGCACAATTTCGTAAGAAGTCATCTCCCAGCGTCCATCTGCTTTCCGTGTCATGGAAAGTTCGCCGAGATTCTTACCATATTCACCGCAGGATACCACATAGGTATCTCCATGGACAATTGGCTCTTCCAGTGTTGTATGTGTGTGACCGCTTAAGATCAGATCGAGATCCGTCACTGCCTTTGCCAGATTTTCATCCTCTGATTTACTCTCGTCCTCCCAGGTTCCGCTGTGGGAAACGCAGACGATCATATCAACATCCTCGTTCTCCCTGATCTCTTCGACCGTTTCTTTTACCGCCTCGATTGGATCTTTGAATAAAAGTTCACAGGTCGGCGCACAGGCAAGTGCATCTTTACCAAAAACGCCTACGACAGCTATGTCTGTATCCCCTTTTTCCAATATAACATAGTCACGGACCCCGTACTCATCAAATGCGTCTCTGATCAGCTGTTGTCCCTCACTTAAGCCTGCTGCCTCCATGGATTCCCAGTCCACATTGCAGACAACCATTGCCGGAAGATCATCCCCGGACTCCGCCGCACTGTTCAACATATTTGCAAGTCCCTTGGAGCGGTAATCAAATTCGTGGTTTCCGAGTGTGGTCACATCGCATCCCATATAGCCTAACATGCGGATTTCTGCCGCCTGCGTCTCAAAAACAGTCTGGATCAGTGTTCCCATGGAAAAATCACCGCCATCAATCACCAGCGTGTCAGGATTTTTCGCTTTCTGCTCCTGGATCAAGGTGTTGATCCTCGCAAATCCTCCCACTTCTCTGCATCATCCACCACCGTCGTAAATGTGTTAAGGTGGGAATGTGTATCATGTGTGAATACAATATCCACCTGTTTTGCGGAATCTGCTGTCTCAGCGGAAACAGTCTGTGTTCCTGCAAAAGTTGTCAGGCATAACATGCCTGTGAGTGCCAATGCTGCCCAGTTTTTTCTCATATTTTTCTCTCCTTTGCTATTCCCCGAAAAATACACTGTCTCCCATCGCCTCATATTTTCCAGTAAAAATAAAGAGCAAAACTACTTCAAATATGATCGCAGTTCTGCTCTTTTTGTATTTACTATTTTACATAAATTTTACATTGATGTAAAGAAGTCCTGTCACTTTTACATCTGTTTTCTTTGCGTTCGCTCTCTACAATTGCTATTTTTAAATTAAGCCTCCGCTTTTTTTGCTTCCCCTTCCGGGAAAATGATTTTATTAACAAAGAAGAATACCACCATAGATACACCACCGTTTAATACGGTCGTTCCGATGTTATACAGCCAGTCCGGTACGAACATTCCTGCAACAGCAACCCAGATACAGTTGATAGAATTTACGATACAGGTTACGATACAGAATGCGATCAGATACCACATTCCCTGATACCAGATGTTACCTTTACTGCGAAATACGAAGCTTCTCTGGATTGGGAAGTTGATACACTCACCAACTACCATTGCAATCATGTATGCACAGAAGTAAGGCAGTCCTCCATGTGCAGCGTCATAGCCGATAATGTTCCATTTGAAAGTCTCTCCGAATAAAGTAATATCGATTCCCGGGAATCCGAAATCAACTTTTGGAAGCCCTGCAAATGCAAGTGGTAAAAACAGTAACATAAAATATTTCAGTACTGTGATAAGGTTACTTACAATAACAAATAAACCACCTTCACGAATCCATTTTGATGCGCCCGGATGCTTTTCTGCAAATCCAAGCCATAAGCCTTTGATTTTCTCCATAATATTAATCCCTTTCTCTCTGGACTGCGAAACTCTACTTTGCAGTTTCGGAATAACTTTCTGCATTTATGTTCCGCTTTACTTGTCTTAATCCTAACATAAGAATTCCTTTATGGAGAAAAATTGCATAATCTGTGCTTTTTTTAGCATAAATGGTAAGGATTTTACAAAAATGGGATCATATATACCGGCAGATAATGGATGCCATTCTCCAATTTATAATCCTTCGTATGAACCACATATTGGTCTCTGATACGACTGCTATACTTATCGCAAAACATATCTAACGACTTATGCCCTCTGTAATTTCCAGACTTCACTTCAATCGGATTAATTTTATCCCCTTTTGACAACAAAAAGTCTATCTCATACAGATGATTCGATGTATCGCTTTCCATCGTGTAATAAAACAGGTTGTTTCCCCTGGCAACTAACATTTGTGCCACGACATTTTCATATATATATCCGAGGTTCGCTTCTAATTTATCCGATAGCAGCTTATTATAAATGATATTCTCTGTATATTTTTTATCCTTAAAAGCAAGTGTTATAAACAGCCCGACATCGGAGGTAAATAACTTATACCGTCCGGCATCTTTTTCTAACGACATTCCTACTCCCGGATTATTTGCATGATATGCAATATTTACAGTATACGAACTAAGAATATCCGGTATTAATTCACGAACCTGTTCCAGACGTGTTCCCTCCCTCGCATTTGACAAAACATATCTCGATGCATTTCCACTGAGACTTGCCGGGATTGCATCATATATATCACCTGCAAGCCCGGTTCCATCTATCTTTGTAAAATCTTCCTTATACAAATCAACGATTTCCCTTTTTACCTCATCCACTACCTGTAGATTATTGTGTTCTAAATATGCTTCTACAGCCTGTGGCATTCCGCCAATCAGCATATACAACCGAAACATACGCATCAGATTCCTGTGCATTGCATTTCCGGCAGATTTTTTGCTTTTTAAAAGCAGCTTAATGGTATCCGCCGTGATTTCATCACCAACTGCCCACAAAAATTCTTCAAAATCCATCGGATACATGGATATCTTATGTTCTTCACTCGGAATCAATATATCCTTCGTATTCTTCTTTATCGATAAAAGTGACCCTGTTTCAATGTATTTATATCTTCCATCTGCCACAAGATACTTGATTGCCTGTCTTGCCTTCGGCAATAGTTGAACCTCATCAAATATAATCACGGATTCCTTTTCATACAGTCTGACTCCGGTCAACTGTTGTAATTGAGGAAGAAAAATCTAAATTATATCGCAAATCCCCGTTCGTGTAAATGCGTATCCTACGCAAATCCCCGTTCATCATCTCGCATTTGATACGCAAATCCCCACTCATTATCTTACATTTAATTCGCAGATCCGCATAATCCTAATTAGCATATGCGATTCGTCTACACACTATTCTTTTCATACCTTAAGATTTTTTATTTGTATTCATGCAAAGGACAAAGTTTTCCTTTAAGCTCTGTAGCTAACTGTATATCCATCATTCCTTCTACAATTTTTCTAATATTTTAAGACCAAGTTCAAAGGCCAGTAGCATGATTTTACTCTTATCATCCAATCTTGCACTGCCTGATAAACTTCTTGGCTCCCAGGATGAATGGTCAAGGTTATCTCCTGCATAAAAGAACTGGAAAAATTCTGTTCCCCTGAAATCACAGAGTGCCTGCATTCCAGCACACTCCATCTCGACACAGACCGCACCCATTTCTTTTCTCTTATTCACCTTATCCCTTGTTTCTCTATAGCAGGCGTCTGTTGTCCATGTGATTCCTTCCACATAAGGATATCCAAACTCTTTCAGAACTTTCTTAAACTCATCCCTGTAATTATGATTCACATCAATTGTGTCACATGGTTTCGCATAGTGGTAACTCGTTCCCTCATCCCTGACAGCCTTAATCGGACTAATAATTCCACAATCTTCAATCCGTTTATCTAATACCCCACAATTTCCAAGCAAAATCAGTCTTTTACTTCCCATTGCAATTATTTCTTCGTACTGTCCCACGCATAAAGGTTCCCCGACCATTGATTTGAACATTGCAAATCTTTTCCTTTATATGTAACTTCATAAATAGGATTCAAGCCACTTGCAGAATGAACACTCGCTATTTCTTTTGCACGAAAAATTCCAGTACCTCATTGAAAGTTCTTCTGAAAACAGAAATCGTAACTTCCGGAAAATTTTCAATCTTCTCCACACACATATCCGGGTTGATGATTGCAGTTTTATTTGCGTCAAATTCTTCTAATAACATTTTCTATCTATCTTACCTTCCTGTTTTTTTGAATCCATGTCATAGTTGTATGTTGTACCAATAAGATGATCCTGCTGTATTATATCCCTGGATGCTGGATTATGACAATCTAACAGCCTTCTTCCAATAAATTTATCGCCACCTCGCTTCGTATAGCTGGCAACAGCTGTCGAATCCATGTAAATAATTTCATGCTGAAAGTGCTTGTATTATTTCATTATTAAATTATTGTTAGTCAGACAAACTTGAATGGAATTTATAAAACGCATTTATTTTACATAGGCACAGTATATCACAGTTCCTGTGTCTATGTGATATCATTTACTGTTTCTTCCGATAAGAACTCATCCTTCCGATGTGCATAAGCGTCAGATTTGACGCTTACTTTACAAATAAAGTGACACCTCTATTTAAGGTAGCCTTTTCTCTTTCAGTAATAAAATTATTTGTATTTTATTAGAAATTGAGAAATTAATTCTATACAACCTTCCACATCTTTTCATCTGCAACTTCTGCGGGCATGCATATAACGCAGTGGATTGACACGAGCACCGTAGGTACTCCCTGATTAGAAAAATGTATTTTATCCCCATCTGTATAACTAAGTCTGCTTGCAGCTTCTCTCTGAATTTGGATTCCAGCTGTTTTGCACACTCTCCATTTTAGTATTCAACGCTTTTACAACTATTGGACTATTACACAGAACAGGGCCACCACCAAGTAGAACTGTCCCCATTTCAGCAGGATCCATTCCGCTACAATCACTAGTATAAGTAACATCTACTACAATTGCCATAGATGGATTTATACGTGTACTTGTCCAATATGCTCCTGTCTTAGTTGTCTCTTCTCCGTAGTAGCTGCGTAAACACCAACCGTACAACCTTGTTTTTAGCTTTTTATAGCTTCCATAATAATATAAACGCCAAGTCGGTCGTCGAGTGCACGTGCAGTAAATTTATCATTTGCCAGTTTTCGTATAGTTGTATCCAGTACAATTGGATCTCCAATACTTACATAACTTAATGCATCTTCACGGTCTTTAGCCCCAATATCAATCCGAAACTGCTTTGTTCCCAAATCTTTTCTTTAAATAGTTCTATACGCTTCAACAACACCATAAACTATTCCTTTTGAAGTCTTAATTGAAATAGCGTGTCAGGATATGTTGAAGGAACAATTCCGCCTCTATCAATTACTTGCAGTCTTCCATCTTCTCTGATGTTTGAAATCATAAGACCAATTTCATCTGCATGCGCTGATAACATAATTCTAATATCGCTGTTTGGATTTATTACACAGGTTACATTTTGCATTTCATCGCGACGTACTTCATCTACATAGTCTTTCATTTCTTTCAACAATGTCCTGTACCTGCTCTTCATATCCTGATACTGAAATGCTGTTTAGAAGATTGTTTAAAAATTATTGTTCATTGTCATCATCCTTCTGATTTGATGTTATTGTTATAAGATCAGAAAAAGTCGTCAAATTATATGTCCCCAAGCCACATGCAACAGCATCACCAATTGCTGCACAATCCATTCACCACCAGCAGCCTTTAGTCCAGCTTTTGCATCTTCGACAACCAGGCAGTTAGATGGTTCTTCATTTATATATTCTGCAGCTTTAATAAATACTTCTGATCTGGCTTTGATTTTGATATATTATTTCCATCAGAAATTGCATCAAAGTATTCTCCAAGTCCTAACTGACCTAGTATAAATCTTGCGTTTTTGCTGGATGATCCAATTGCAAGCTTATGATTAGCTGCACGTAATCCATCCAAAGTAGCTTTTACTTCCTCGGATAAGTCGGAAGTGTTCATATTTTTCAAAAGTTCTTTATAAATATCGTTTTTCTTTGTAATCCAGAATTCTTTCTCTGATTCGTTTAATTCACCATTGTAACGCTCAAGAATTATTTCAAAACTTTCCATACGGCTTCCTCTGAGTCGATTATTAATCTCTTGATCGAAATAAATACCTATTTCATCCGCAACTTTTTTCCACGCTTCATAATGATATTTGTCAGTATGACATATTACTCCGTCTAAATCAAATATTACTGCATTGTATTTCTTCATTACTTATTTCTCCTTTTTTATCAGACAAGTTGGATATGATTACAGCTGCCAGTATAATTACACATCCGATTACCATTCGAGGTGTAATTATTTCGTGAAGAATAATGATTGAGAATATCGTTCCAAATACTGATTCCATGGAAAGTACAATTGCCGCTTTTGTCTCATCAACATATTTCTGGCATGCAGTCTGTAATAAATAACACAAAGTCGTACTTATTACTCCCAGATATAGCACGCTTAACCACCCTTGTGTTGTTACCTGAAAATCAGTTTCTCCAAAAACAACCATGCTGACAGCTGATAAAATAAACGCTGTGATCATCTGAACCATATTTAATACAGAAGCAGGATATTTCTTTACAAATTCACTCGTAAAGAAAATCTGAAATGCAAACCCTATTGCACAAATCAACGTGAGTGCATCTCCCAACGTAAGATTGCCGTTTAGCGAAAGAAGTGCAACTCCAATTACTGACAATATAGCTCCGATAATTCCCTTCGCACCTATTCTTTTTAGAATAACAAATGATATAAATGGCACAATTACTACATTAAAAAAAAAAAAGCATTTTGATGGAGTTGTATATTGCAGTGCTATAATCTGCAATGAAAAACCTATAAATAATGCTACTCCCATTAAAATGCCTGCTTTAATTGCACCAGTACGATTAACGACTTCTTCTTTCGATTTCGTTGTCCCAGACTAACTAAGCCCATTAATACTGATGCGAGTAAAAATCTTACCATCATAATTTGAAAGG
>SCPN01000193.1_pt1 | contig 36413 bp, 32 predicted proteins | sample 6106831 | NCBI WGS metagenome assembly SCPN01 (sample SAMN10720447, study PRJNA508395) | human gut metagenome | isolation source: Participant 1, 0 month | reverse complement strand
CTTTTACGCCTTCCAGTTGATAGGAGGAACTCTTCTATCCGCGGGGATATATTTTCTATCCCACCGCGGGATAACCGTCCCTTTGATGCGTCCTGTGATGCGGTACCGCCGTCCTCGTCCCTATTCCAAGGTCTCCCGAGTGCAGGAAGCCGTTCTCATCAATGACTTCGGCTGTGGCTTCCTGGTTTTGTAGTAACCCTTCATGGTGTTGTATCCGCATGCAACACTTCTAATCTTCTTGTACGCCTACGGGACACTCTTCTCCCGGGGTCGATAACCTTTACTTCCGTATGTTCAAAGTCGTGTCCTACGGTATTGTAACGTACATCGAACGGGTCGTCTATCCGTGGCGGTCATCCTGGAGCAGCTTCTGGTCAGCCCAAACGCTGGTTACCTTCATGTACATTTCTCTTCCACCCGCTTCATCAGCTCCACCGGGCAGAGGAACCTGCCATTACCCATTACGGAAGCTGGACATGTCGAACATGTCGAACATCGGATGGTTCAGTTCGGCAATGAACATGGTGGGTACGCCGTAAAGTGCCGTGCAGCGCTCCTTGTGGATAGAGGCGAGCACTACCAGCGGGTTGAAGCGTTCCACCATTACTTCTGTACAGCCGTGTGTCAGGCAGTTCATGGTGGGTGTACCACGCCAAAGCAGTGGAACAATGGTACGCAGACGCAGAGCTTGTCGTCGGCAGTAAACTTCATGTGCTCACCGGTAAGGAAACCGTTGTTGGCAATGTTGTAGTGGGTAAGCATGACGCCTTTCAGGGAATCCCGTAGTGCCGGACGTGTATTGCATGTTCACTACATCGTGGCAAGTGACTTGACTTTTGAGTTCATTCAGGCGGCTGTCTTTTATATTGTCGCCCAAGAGAAGTATTTCGGCCGTGTTGTACATGCCGGTGCTTCTCCTGCCCACGTAGATGACGTTTTCATATAAGGAAACGTTCGCTTTTCAAGTGTCCGCGTTGGCAAGTCTTCAGTTCCGAAGCATGGTATAGGTCATCTGCACAAAGTCACTGTCCTTTTCGCCATTGACGATGCAGAGGGTATGCATGTCGGAGTTCTGGCAGAGATATTCCAGCTCGGACTGTTTGTAGTTGGTGTTTACCGTTACGTAGACGGCACCTATCTTGGCGCAAGCGCAGCGTATAATAGAGTCAGCCAGTCGGGTACATTGGCTGCCCAGATACCTGTGTGTTCCCGTTCCACGCCGATGGCGATAAGTCCTTTGGCCATGTCGTCCACCCGGCGGTTGAACTGGCTCCAGGTGAAGCGCAGGTTGCGGTCAGAGTAAACGATATATTCTTTGTCTGGTGTTGTTTCGGCCCAATGTTCCAACCATTGGCCGAGGGTACGCCCGTATAACATGATGTGGAAGTTGAAAGTGGAAAGTTGAAGGTGAAAATAGAGTATTTATCATTTTCCATTTTCACCTTTTAATTTCCATTAATTTAAATTGGTGTATAAACTACTGCAAGTATCTTGGCTGCCTGCCCTTCATAGGCGTGTACGTGGTGCGGAACGATGGAATCGTAATAGATGCTGTCACCTTCTTCGAGCAGGTAGGTATTTTTGCCGTAACTGATTTCCATGGTCCCTTCCATCACCATGATGAATTCGTCGCCTTCGTGTGAGAGAGTACAAAGTCACTGTCGTCCGTAGCGGCCACATCAATGATAAACGGCTCCATATGGCGGTCGGCTTTGGATTTGGAGAGTGAATGATACTCCATATGCTTGCGGCTGTGGATGGCATTGTTGGAGAAACTGATACTGTTCTGCGACTCGTCCTTACGGCAGACCACGGGACCGTTCTCATCCTGGTCGTCAAGAAAGTTCCCAAACGTACACCCAGCACGAGCTATCTTGATGAGGGAGCCAGTGACGGGAGGTCGATGTTGTTTTCTATACGTTCAATCTGTTCGATAGCAAGTCCCGAACGCTGTGCCAGTTCTTCCATACTGATGGATTGGCTTTCACGGAGTGATTTTATTTTCTCCTACGATTTTGCTGGTATCCATAATGATAGTATTTTCTGTCTAAAGGTTATAATTTATAGCTGTTAAACCGCAAAAATAAGAGAAACTTTTACTTGATGCAACATTCTGAGGGAAAATATTGCTGAAATATCTCCGGTGGTCGGCTTATTTGTATAATATTCTTCTGTTCTGTTTCTCTTCCCCAAAGTTCTGTTTATAGCCGCTTCAAGTCTTGTTCCGATACGTGCTTTCCTTTGTACGCTTTGCCTGCTGCATTGAAACGATAGCTTAGGTTCAGGGAGAAGCTGCGCGAGTCGGGTTTGCCTTTTCGTATAGGTCAGCCGGGGACCGAACAGCATGAAGAGCCATACCGAAATTCCACAGGTCATTGGCTTGCAGTCCGAGCGTCAGCCTTTTGTTGAAGAATGTTTTGCGGATGCCGGCGTTTATGCCCCAATAGGAACGTTGCAGCATGGCGCCGAAGTTGCCTTCGCTCTGGTAGTCGGCATCAAGGGAGAGAATCCACTCGTCCGGAAGCTGGAGACTGTTTTGCAGAAAGAGGTAAATGCTGCCGCGGTTCATATTCTTGCTACTGCCTTGATTGGTGACTTTGAAGAACGGTTGGGCGAAGTAGATGCCGAGCTCCGGTTTCCAGATGCCGACGGTGGGTGACAGATGGGCAGAGGCGGTGAGATACTGCATCCGTTTGAAATTTCCGGTAGTGAAGATGACAACATCCGGATTGTCCTCGTATTCTTTGGTCATGAAGGCAATGGCATTGCGGCGGTATTGGTAGTTAAGTCCGGATTGTACCCACTTGTAAAGGGCCGTGAACTGCAGGTCGTGGTTGGTTTCGGGGGTGAGCAGCGGGTTTCCGCCTTCGTAGATGAAACGGTTGTTATAACTCAGTGTGCTACGTAGCTGGAAGAAGCTGGGGCGGTTGCTTTTGGCTGTATAGCTGAGATTGGCTTGGGCTTTGCCGAGAGGAAAGTCTACCGATAGGTTGGGGCACCAGTCATTGTAAGTACGACTTTGACCGGACACGTACTTTTCCTGCTCCCAATAGTCGGAGACGGCATGCTCGAAGCGCAGTCCTGCAAGAAGGCTGATTTTTCCTAATGTCAGTGAGTATTCGGCAAAGACGGCAGACTTGCTTTCGTCGATTCGACTGTCTGTATCGGGAAGTATGTGCTGCCGGTTCAGGAAATTGTCATTTCGCCGGATGAAGGTGTAATCGGCACCGGTCTTCAGTTCACCTTTCCAAAGGGGATGGGTCAGAATCAACTTGGCGGCATAAAGGCGGTTGTCGGCGTGGTTGAAAGAGCTGATGTCGCGATTGCCTTCGGTCTGGCTTTCTTCTTTAGCCTCCTGGTGATTATAACTTTTTCCGTATACCAGGTCGGTGTTGAAGTTTATGTGGAGTTGCTTTATGCTGCCCTGATAGTAGGCATTCAGCTGGTGCCGGTTGGTTTGCTGCAAGTTTTGGGAGGAATGTATGGTGTGATCGGCCAATTCTTCATTTGCCCGGACGGTATATGCCGAATGGTCACTGCTGTGATAATCAGGGTACGATGAAACTCATAGGAGGCACCGAGGCTGTGTTGGGGGGTGAAGTCGTAACTGGCGCTTGCTTTTCCTCCGGCAAGTAGTCCCTTATTATATAAGTGAACCCGGTTATTTACATCCCATTGTATTTCGGACGGTATCTGGTAGCGAACCTCCTGGTGGCGTTTTCTGTTTTCATAATTGGTGTACAGCATGCCCAGCAGGGACAGTCCTTTCTTCTGATAATTCAGATTGACTTGTCCGTAATGGCTGTTGCGTCTCCGTTGGGTGATTCCTGCACGGAAATTACCGCCAAAACTGTCTCTTTTGTTACGTACGGTGCGTATGCGTACAACGGCTTTAACGGTAGCATCGTACTCTGCACCCGGGTTGGTGATGAGCTCCACTTTTTCAATATCGGCGGCAGAGGCGTTGCAGCTCGGGTTGTCTTGCAGAAGGCGGTTGTCTATATAGATGACCGGTGTCCCTTTGCCAAAAACGGTATACCCCTCATCAGAGGAGCGTAGTCCGGGGATATGTTTCAATACGTCGTTGGCATCATTCAAGGATGCGAGCAGGGTTTGCCGTACGCTTGTCTCCAACTTTCCGCCCTTTAGTCGGAAAACGGGCGGGCGGCGGTGATGACGGTTTCCGCAAGTAGCACGGCATCGGTTTGCAATATCCAGTTGTGGGTACTCCCGGTGGGGCAAGGCTGGCAAAGGGTTTTGTAACCGATGGAAGAAATTTGTAGTAGATAGTTTCCGGAGCGGGAGGGAGAAGTTCAAAACTACCGTCGCTTCGGCTACACGTTCCTTGTATGAAGGTGGAATCTTCGGAAAGGAGGGCGATGTTGGCAAACTCTATCGGTTGCTTTTCCTCTGTGAGAATTTTACCTCGGATGGAGGGTGTTGCCGGGCTGGTTTGTGCTTTTGTTGTCGTGACGCTCATTAGAGCAGGGCAAGAATACATATTATCTGTTTCATGTTCCGGTTGTTGTTTGATTTCGGGACACGAAGGTATCCGCTTTCTGCCGGGATGGAAGAAACAAAAAGCGGATAGTTGTCTGACATTTGCCTGACAATAGACTGACAATGCCTTTTCTTACTCTTCTGGGCGGGGAATGGCTATTTTTCTGTATCCATATCTCCGGTAAATGAGATGGACTGCTTGTTCATGGACTGTATATGGATACTGGTAGAACCGTCGGGAAAGACGGTGAGGCTGTATTCATAATTGTCGTCTTCACTGCGAGTCTTGAAGTCTATTTGGGTTTTGCCTTTTTTGAGAGGCTTGGTTGTGTATCCGGTGATGGGGCGTTGAAGTTTAGACTTTTGCCTCCATAGGGAGCGTTATAGGCCACTCCAAAGTAAGGTAGATAGGAAAAGACAGAGTCATTTCTGACTTCCAATGTATAGTTGGTGGTCAGGCTACGGCTGCTGCCTCTCATCGGTTGCATCCGGTCTACGTTGATTTTGTATTGTCTGGCAGCTATGGCCTCCTTTACTATACGTTCGATACGTGTTTTCTTTTCGCTTCGGCTTTGAGCAGTTGCCGGCATTGCGGCAGTTAGGCAGATTAGCCCTAATAGAATAAGTCTGTTAGTCTTCATGATTCTTATAATGTTTAGGTTCTTATTTCCAGTCCGTAGGCGCGGCCACGGTCTGTTGTTATTCTGAGGTTGCTGTTGTCCTCGACAATGGGCTTCAGACGCCGTATCAATGTGTAAAGCGTTTCGTCTGCATTGTCTTTTCCAGCCATAGCGATTGGCAGATGTCAGACTTGAAAGTAGGTGTGAGGAAGAAAGATAGAACATCTCCATCAGTGTATATTGCATGGGTGTGAGCTTCAGTTTCTCTTGCCGCTCATTATAGAAGCAGGCTTCCTGGAGGGAAAGCGAAAGGTTGCCGAAAGTGATGGTGTTTTCCTGCTGTTTCTTGTTGCCGGTGTCAGCGTCGGTTCTTGTACGTCGGAAATAGAAGAAGGTGAATCCTCCCCATAGTAGGGCTGCCAATAGCAATGTTGCTGGAATCGTCTGTTGGGACAGACTTAAAAGCATGGTAGCTGAGCAATGGGCGTATCCTCGGAAGGAAAGAGTCACTCCCGGGGTGTCGACTGTAGTGGAGAGCCATACCAATGTATCGCTGGCAAGACATCCGGCAGGGATTTCATTGAATACGCTGACCACACTATTATCTTTCAGTATGTGCAGAGAAAGTGTGGAGATGTCTTTCAGTGCGGTAATGGCCAATGCTTCGGTAAAGGCTTTGTTGGGACTGCTTACAGAAACGGGGGAGCCCATCACTTCTTGTAGTCTGGTATAGGTTCGGATCGTATCAAAGTTCAACCATAACCCCTTGTACTGCAATACTGTGCGTTGCAGCGCCTGATTCAAGTCAGAGACCACACGCTGTTCTGCCTGCGAATAACTGCGATATCCGAAGCCAAATGATAGCAGTACTAATAGAAAAGTAATTGCTATCGAGAGATTTGCTGCTGATACTTTCCTTTTCATGGATACAAAATTACGCATTTCTTTTTTTTTCATCTAATTAGAAGGTTGTTTTGCCTTGAGTCTTGAAAATAGGTTGGCGTTTAGAGTGTGGGTTTAGGGCTAATAATAAAAATTAGTATGCGATAATTTTTTTTCGGTCATTATGTAAACAGTTATATAATATTAGTATATTTGTATTGCTTAGAATCTAAAACTATAGTATAATACACCAAAATGGATGAAAAAAAACTTATCTTAGAATTGAAAAACGGAAGTGAAGTTGCATTTGAAGAGTTATATGATCGTTATTGGATGAAAGTCTACCATTTTGCATCTTTATATATAATGAACAAGGAAGAAGTTAAAGACATTGTTCAAGAAGTGTTTATGAAGCTATGGGACTCAAAGCAATTTCTTCGTGAAGATGAAAACTTTAAAAGGATTCTTGTTTATTATTACTCGTAATCATATATTTAATAAGTCAAAGGCAAAACACTTTAATTATGACTTTATCAATTGACAATTGATAATGCTTTGGAATATTCATATCATATCGAAAATGAACTTGAAGCCAGAGAACTCGAAATACATATTGAACGGCTTATCGGTGAAATGCCACCTCAAAGGAAGAAGATCGTTTTCACACTTAGCCGTAAACATTATAAATCTTATAAAGAAATTGCGTTGCAACTTAATATTTGAGAAGACAGGAAAGGCATATAAATGAGGCTATTAAATATATTAAATCTAACCTTGAACTATTAATAATATTTGTTCTGATAGATTTATTCTGAAAAAAGATCATCTTTGTTTGGGGGATAAGAATATAAAAGTTGTATTTAGAATATAGAGCAAGAAAATGGACGATTTTAGAAAATACATTGATTCCTTGGAAGGTAGATTACCAATTGATGATCAAACTTTGCTTAATAATAAATTTGTAAAGCAGGAAATGGTTCGTTCAGTACGCTGGGGTGCGGTTATTGAAGCTTTTTCCTGCATGTTAAAGTATATTAATTTGGTTACAATATCGGTAACAATGGTTACATTTGTATCACAATCAAAAAAGTTTAAGATATATGCAAGTTATTCCATTGAGCAAATTTCGGACGAATCAGACAGCGACCCTTCTTCGTGCTATTCAGGGAGAATCCGTCTTTCTGACTTCACGTATCGGTGATTTTAAACTGGTGCCAGTGTCCGTAGAAGAAAAAATAGCCACTCGAATAAGAGAGGGCTTGAATGAAGTGAAACGAATCGAAGCTGGTGAACAGCCAGCCAAGAGCGCAAACGCATTTCTTGATGAGCTTTGAAGTAAAGACCACCCCACATTTTGAGAGGGAAGCGAAAATCCTTGCAAAAAGGTATAAGTCTTTTAAAGCTGACATGAAGGATTTTGTCGAGTCATTGGAAAAGAACCCCATGCAGGGGGATGAACTGAGCCCAGGTATCCGTAAAATAAGACTTGCCATTGTTTCTAAGGGGAAGGGTAAGTCTGGGGGAGCACGTGTTATCACATACACGATTTGTGCATCGGAGAGTGAAGGTCGTGTTTATCTTGTGGATGTCTATGATAAGTCAGACTTCTCTACCGTAAGTGTATCTATTCTTAAAAAAATCATATCTGAACAGGGTATCATTTGACCAGTCAGCGTTAGTGAAGCGAACAGTGTTTTTTCTCTTTTCAGTCTTTTTAGGTAACTCCACACTCCGAAGCCGTCAAGGGCTTCGCAAGTTCAGATCTGAAAAAATCCTGAACAGCTTCGCTGTGCGGTTTTTTCCGCTCGAACCCTTGACCGCTCTCCGTGTTCCGTTGTGGGAATGGCAGGGAAAAAAGAAAAAAAGTGTGTGGCTATGCAGTGTGTATTCCCATGCGGCATGTGTATATATAGCAAGAAGTGTCCTTGTCGGACATTCTTGCCTTTCTCGCTTTGCTCAAAAGGATTTTAAGATTACCTTTGCGACATGGAAGTAAATCGAACGGAGAAGATAACATTCCGCTGCACGGCACTTGAAAAGGCGGCACTTGCGGAACAGGCAGCCCGATGCGGTATCAGCACATCGGAATACTGCCGTACGCTCGCACTGGGCGGACGACCCAAAGAGAGGTACACGGAAGAAGAAAGGGAACTGTTTCGGGAGATAGCCCGACTGAAAGGGACACTCCAGCGTCTGAACAACTACTTCGGTGGGCGCCAGTACAGGGAAGTGTTCGAGGAGAACCAGGCACTAATCAATGAACTTAAAAAGATACTTTCACGATGATAGCAAAAGGAAAGAGCATATCTCATGGCACGGCAGCACTGGAGTACGACCTTGCCAAAGAGATAAACGGGGAGGCAGCAGCCACCGAGATACACCGCCATGAGCTTTTCGGCTGCACAGGCGAAGAGATGGTGCAGGAGATGAAACCTTACGTTGTTGATTTTCCGAACGTAAAGAATAACTGCCTTCGGTTTGAGGTTAGCCCTTCAGTGGAAGAAAGTGCAGGCATGACCGATGCGGACTGGGCGAAGCTCGGCAACGACTTCATGCAGCGCATGGGCTTGATGAATCACCAGTACATCATCGTGAAGCACAGCGGAACGGAGAAGAACAGCAGACAAGCCCACCTGCATATACTGGCAAACCGTGTGTCGTTATCGGGGGAACTCTACAAAGACAATTGGATAGGGAAGAGAGCCACAGAAGCCGCCAACAGCATAGCCAGAGAACGGAATTTGGTACAGTCAAAGGACATAGGCAAAGCCAACAGGGAAGAGATAAAACAGGCTATGGACAGTGTCCTTACAAGGATGCAGGGGTTTGACCTTGCCGGATTCAGCCGTGAACTCGGAAAACTGGGTTTCAAGGTGAGGGAAGCCCGTGCGAGTACCGGCAAACTTAACGGCTACTATGTGGAAGCCCGGAGCGGAACGGAATACAAGGCAAGCGAGATAGGGAAAGGCTATACGCTTGCCCACATCGAGAAGACACAGAAAAAGTTGAAGTATAACTCAATCAGTAGGAATTATGGAAACATCCTCAAACCCAAAGACGGAGGACTACACCTATAAGCAGGGACAGTACAGCCCCGAAAGAGAAAGGACACCACCCCAAAAGTAAACCCGCAGCTTGCGGTAGAAATTGTGTTTCAAGAATTGAAGCGCGTGGAAGCCTATACAAAGCGCATAGAGGACGCAACAGCCAAGAAGGTGGAAATAGACAGGGGAAGCCTTGAAAGTGCCGAAAATCGCCTGAAAACGTATTGGCGGACTTTGAACGGCAGGGAAACAGAATGAAAACGGCAGCTATGTGGACAAGAAAGTTTCAATGTACTCAATCCTTTGTGCTTTTTCTCCCTATTGTTCGCCTGTCTGATGTGTTATCTGTGGGTGGATGCAGCCAAGGACAGGGACAATTACAAGAGGTATTATGAGTATTTTCAAGAAATGATAAACAAAAAGCGGAGAGTAGTATTCTCCGCTTTTTGTTTATAATATATTTTATCATTTGGCTATATTGCATGAAAACCAGTTATTTTTCCGTCATCAACAATACCTGAACTATTTTTTGAACACCACCCTACCATTTCGTATTTGTGTTTATAGATACTGCCATATTTAATCATTCCTGTGGCTTTTATATTATCACATTTGTTCCCTGAAAAGTTAAAAGAACCGTATTCATCAGGAGTCCAAGTTGTTGCAGGGTTTGAAGATACTGATGTACTTTGTATCGTCACACTGGAAGGTTTTGGACCGTCATAAGATAAAATCATAGTGGTTTGCGATGAAGCGACAGCACTACTATGACTACCATATATCGGAAAGGTCATAGTAGATCTTGTGTTGCTTAAGGCTTTTGGTGCATTGTCTTCACTTTGTTGAGTTGGTTCAAAATTATCAAACTCAATACCATTACTCATGTACTCCAAGAAACTTTTAGTCTTTTCGTAATCCATTTCTAAAAGTTCTTTGTTACGCTGTTCTATACTAACAGTCGTGTCAAGTTCCCAACCATAAGAATCGAACAAATTCATCAATGTTTCGATTTTAGCTTTTTCTTTATCGGAATAACCGTTGTTGTTTATGTCCTCTTCATTGGTACATGACCCTAAGAATAACACAAAAGGAAAAGCAGTAGCTAATGATAATAAAAACTTTTTCATATTAGTATACATTTAAAGTTTAGATATGGCAAATTAAAGAAATTATTTGTTATGTTGTCCTCTTTCTGTTAGATTTCTTTTAGTTTTCTCTTAATAGCGCCGATAACATATCCTTTGGGGTTTTCTGCCAGTCGTGCGCCTTTCTTCAATTCTCCCAAGAACCCCATAAAATCGGGAATACGGTTTTGTCCCTCGATAAGGGTTTTCTTGTTTTTGTTGATTTCATCAGACTTGAAGTCAAAGGAGAATTTAAGGTAGTCATATACGTTGTTTTCCAGCTGGAGCCGTGCTGTAACTTTAGCCATGCGCGCTTGTTCCTGCAGCGCAGGGTCTTCTCTGTTTTCATAAAATACAGGGAAGAAAGTCCAGCCAATAATTTTTTTTCCAGCTTTTTCCTCCTTAGCTACGAACGAATAAGGAGAAGATTCGTCGAGTTCTTTTTTGGCTACATCGATAACCTTTCTGCGAAAGTCGTTTACTTTTTCATACTTTCCTTGCAAATAGAATCGTTCACGAAGCCCATCGGGTCCTTCTAATGGCACAAATAAGGGCTTTGTTTGTCCAGACATTAGTTCATAGAACCGCATAGCATAAGCACTTTTAAATTTCATGGCGGTAATAAGTTCATACTTCTTAAATCCTTTGGTAAAATCAAGCAAGCACCTCAAATATTATCGAAAACATAGAACTTTACAGAGCCACTATTCTTCTTTATTTCAGGTGCAGTTATGATAGGAGTGTATGACCATACTTCATCATCTTCGTACTCTATATGCTTTTCAGATAGGCTTCTGAATGCAGCTTTGGCAATAGTGTAGTGCTTGTCTTGTTCGTCTTTCAGTATGTCCGATACAGGCATGGTTATTTCTCTGCCGAAATTTGTTGGAGCAATTTTTTATCTTTTAATTTTATCCCTTCAATTTCTTTTTGAGCAAGCTCAATTAGTCTATACATTATGCGCTTTTCATATGGCGAAAAATCATATTTAGCAGTAGTTAGAACATAAGATTGAAAGACTTGCTTATTGTTTATTATAGTTCTTGCCATAGATGCTGCCTTTTTTAGATTGTTGCATATGGGTCAAGTTCCTTAATCCGCTTACACAAATAATCAAATCGTTTCTTTGTAAGTGGTGTGAGTGTATCGAGGTTCTCGCCATCAAAATTTTCTCCAAAGATAATGTCGTCCACCCCTATGCCGTGATTGTAGTTCTCACGCACACAATCACGCAGAATCCAAAGGTTTCGCAGGTTCACCCAGTCTGCCGTTTTGTTCTTGATTCTGCTGAACAGCACAGCAGCTGTGTAGAGGTAGTGCCCACAATGGTTGTAGTCATGCAGCACCAGCCTCCCTTGATAGTATATATCGAAGTCTTTGTTTTCTTCATCTTCCTTTGTATCGCAGTAGAAGAACGGAATATCTTTCAAACCGTCCCAATTAATGTAAGTAGTTGGTTTCATAAGTGCTGATTTAAAAGTTTAAGGCAAAGGTAATTATTAAAAACGACTAATACAATAGATAGACGCATAAAGTATCAAAAATGTCGCTTTTACCCCTTCGAAAAAGTATCAAAAATGTCGTATTAAAGTATCAAAAATGTCGTACTTAGAGGGTGTTTTTCTCGCATAATGCGCGCGCGCGAGGATAGGACATAGATAGTCGATGTTAAGATAGAAACAAGCTAATAAGGTTGAGATTGCTTCCCAACTTTCGGAAAAAACGGACGAAAAACAATAGGGAAAACAAAGACAAAGCCCCCTCGTAAGGGGGGGGTGCGGTTATTGAAGCTTTTTCCTGCATGTTAAAGTATATTAATTTGGTTACAATATCGGTAACAATGGTTACATTTGTATCACAATCAAAAAAGTTTAAGATATATGCAAGTTATTCCATTGAGCAAATTTCGGACGAATCAGACAGCGACCCTTCTTCGTGCTATTCAGGGAGAATCCGTCTTTCTGACTTCACGTATCGGTGATTTTAAACTGGTGCCAGTGTCCGTAGAAGAAAAAATAGCCACTCGAATAAGAGAGGGCTTGAATGAAGTGAAACGAATCGAAGCTGGTGAACAGCCAGCCAAGAGCGCAAACGCATTTCTTGATGAGCTTTGAAGTAAAGACCACCCCACATTTTGAGAGGGAAGCGAAAATCCTTGCAAAAAGGTATAAGTCTTTTAAAGCTGACATGAAGGATTTTGTCGAGTCATTGGAAAAGAACCCCATGCAGGGGGATGAACTGAGCCCAGGTATCCGTAAAATAAGACTTGCCATTGTTTCTAAGGGGAAGGGTAAGTCTGGGGGAGCACGTGTTATCACATACACGATTTGTGCATCGGAGAGTGAAGGTCGTGTTTATCTTGTGGATGTCTATGATAAGTCAGACTTCTCTACCGTAAGTGTATCTATTCTTAAAAAAATCATATCTGAACAGGGTATCATTTGACCAGTCAGCGTTAGTGAAGCGAACAGTGTTTTTTCTCTTTTCAGTCTGCAAAGGTAACTCCACACTCCGAAGCCGTCAAGGGCTTCGCAAGTTCAGATCTGAAAAAATCCTGAACAGCTTCGCTGTGCGGTTTTTTCCGCTCGAACCCTTGACCGCTCTCCGTGTTCCGTTGTGGGAATGGCAGGGAAAAAAGAAAAAAATGTGTGGCTATGCAGTGTGTATTCCCATGCGGCATGTGTATATATAGCAAGAAGTGTCCTTGTCGGACATTCTTGCCTTTCTCGCTTTGCTCAAAAGGATTTTAAGATTACCTTTGCGACATGGAAGTAAATCAGACGGAGAGATAACATTCCGCTGCACGGCGCGAAAGGCGGCACTTGCGGAACAGGCAGCCCGATGCGGTATCAGCACATCGGAATACTGCCGTACGCTCGCACTGGGCGGACGACCCAAAGAGAGGTACACGGAAGAAGAAAGGGAACTGTTTCGGGAGATAGCCCGACTGAAAGGGACACTCCAGCGTCTGAACAACTACTTCGGTGGGCGCCAGTACAGGGAAGTGTTCGAGGAGAACCAGGCACTAATCAATGAACTTAAAAAGATACTTTCACGATGATAGCAAAAGGAAAGAGCATATCTCATGGCACGGCAGCACTGGAGTACGACCTTGCCAAAGAGATAAACGGGGAGGCAGCAGCCACCGAGATACACCGCCATGAGCTTTTCGGCTGCACAGGCGAAGAAATGGTGCAGGAAATGAAACCTTACTTCGTTGATTTTCCGAACGTAAAGAACAACTGCCTTCGGTTTGAGGTCAGTCCTTCAGTGGAAGAAAGTGCAGGCATGACCAATGCGGACTGGGCGAAGCTCGGCAACGACTTCATGCAGCGCATGGGCTTGATGAACCACCAGTATATCATCGTGAAGCACAGTGGAACGGAGAAGAACAGCAGACAAGCCCACCTGCATATACTGGCAAACCGTGTGTCGTTATCGGGAGAACTCTACAAAGACAACTGGATAGGGAAGAGCCACAGAAGCCGCCAACAGTATAGCCAGAGAGCGGAACTTGGTACAGTCAAAGGACATAGGCAAAGCCAACAGGGAAGAGATAAAACAGGCTATGGACGGTGTCCTTGCAAGGATGCAGGGATTTGACCTTGCCGGATTCAGCCGTGAACTCGGAAAGCTGGGTTTCAAGGTAAGGGAAGCCCGGGCAAGTACCGGCAAACTCAACGGTTATTACGTGGAAGCCCGGCGGAACGGAATACAAGGCAAGCGAGATAGGGAAAGATTATACGCTTGCCCACATCGAAGACACAGAAAAGTTGAAGTATAACTCAATCAGCAGGAATTATGGAAACATCCTCAAACCAAAGACGGAGGACTACACCTATAAGCAGGGACAGTACAGCCCCGAAGAGAAAGGACACCACACCCCAAAAGTAAATCCGCAGCTTGCGGTAGAACTTGTGTTTCAAGAATTGAAGCGTGTAGAAGCCTATACAAAGCGCATAGAGGACGCAACAGCCAAGAAGGTGGAAATAGACAGGGGAAGCCTTGAAAGTGCCGAAAATCGCCTGAAAAACGTATTGGCGGACTTTGAACGGCAGGGAAACAGAATGAAAAACGGCAGCTATGTGGACAAGAAAGTTTCAATGTACTCAATCCTTTGTGCTGTTTTTTCCCTATTGTTCGCCTGTCTGATGTGTTATCTGTGGGTGGATGCAGCCAAGGACAGGGATAACTACAAGAGGTATTATGAGTATTTTCAAGAGATGGATAAACAAAAAAGCGGAGAGTAGTATTCTCCGCTTTTTTGTTTATAATGTTTTTAATCGTTTGGTTATATTGCATGAAAACCAGTTATTTTCCCGTCATCAACAATACCTGAACTATTTTTTGAACACCACCCTACCATTTCGTATTTGTGTTTATAGATACTGCCATATTTAATCATTCCTGTGGCTTTTATATTATCACATTTGTTCCCTGAAAAATTAAAAGAACCGTATTCGTCAGGGGTCCAAGTTGTTGCAGGGTTTGAAGATACTGATGTACTTTGTATCGTTACACTTGAAGGTTTTGGACCGTCATAAGATAAAATCATAGTGGTTTGCGATGAAGCGACAGCACTACTATGACTACCATATATAGGGAAGGTCATAGTAGATCTTGTGTTGCTTAAGGCTTTTGGTGCATTGTCTTCATTTTGTTGAGTTGGTTCAAAATTATCAAACTCAATACCATTACTCATGTACTCCAAGAAACTTTTAGTCTTTTCGTAATCCATTTCTAAAAGTTCTTTGTTACGCTGTTCTATACTAACAGTCGTGTCAAGTTCCCAACCATAAGAATCGAACAAATTCATCAATGTTTCGATTTTAGCTTTTTCTTTATCGGAATAACCGTTGTTGTTTATGTCCTCTTCATTGGTACATGACCCTAAGAATAACACAAAAGGAAAAAGCAGTAGCTAATGATAATAAAAACTTTTTCATATAGTACACATTTAAAGTTTAGATATGGCAAACTTAAGAAATTATTTGTTACGTTGTTCTCTTTCAGTTAGATTTCTTTTAATTTTCTTTTGATAGCCCCGATAACATATCCTTTGGGGTTTTCTGCCAGTCGTGCGCCTTTTTTCAATTCTCCCAGGAACCCCATGAAATTGGGGATGCGGTTTTGCCCCTCGATAAGGGTTTTCTTGTTCTTGTTGACTTCATCAGACTTGAAGTCAAAGGAGAATTTGAGGTAGTCATATACGTTGTTCTCCAGCTGGAGCCGTGCCGTAACTTTAGCCATGCGCGCTTGTTCCTGTAGTGCAGGGTCTTCTCTGTCTTCAAAGAATACAGGGAATAGGGTCCAGCCAATGACCTTCTTTCCTTCCTTTTCCTCCTTAGCAACAAAGGAGTATGGAGAGGATTCATCAAGTTCTTTTTTAGCTGCATCGATAACATATCTCTTGAAATCATTAACTCTTTCGTATTTTCCTTGCAAGCAAAACCTTTCGCGAAGTCCGTCAGACCCCTCTAACGACACGAACAAAGGTTGGGTTTGTCCGGACATCAGCTCATAGAATCGCATGGCATAGACGCTTTTAAACTTCATGGCTGTTATGAGTTCGTATTTCTTGAACCCTTTCGTAAAATCAAGTGCGGCTCTCCAGATAGGGTCATAGACATGGAAGGTAGCAATACCTGTGCCTTTTTCTATTTTAGGGTGTTCGATGATGGCTGTATAGAACCAAATCTTATCATCTTCATATTCAGCCCCTTTCTTAGATAGCGATGTGAATGCAGCTTTAGCCTTGGCATAGTTGTGGTCATCTTCGTCTCGAAGAATGGATGCTACAGGCATGGTGATGTTCACCCCACAGTCAGACGGCTCAATCTTGTGCATATGGTCTTTGATTTTAATACCTTCCAACCATCGTTGGGCAAATTCGATAAGACGATATATGATACGCTTTTCGTAAGGACTGAAATCGTATTTGGCACATGTCCATATATAGGACTGGAATACGGCTTTGTTTGGTAGGTTTTCGCTCATAGGTATTCTTTTAGATTGTTGCGTATGGGTCAAGTTCCTTAATCCGCTTACACAAATAATCGAAGCGTTTCTTAGTAAGCGGTGTGAGTGTATCGAGGTTCTCGCCATCAAAATCCTCTCCAAAGATAATGTCGTCCACCCCTATTCCATGATTGTAGTTCTCACGCACACAATCACGCAGAATCCAAAGGTTGCGCAGATTTACCCAGTCTGCCGTTTTATTCTTGATTCTGCTAAACAGCACAGCGGCTGTGTATAGGTAGTGTCCGCAATGGTTGTAGTCATGCAGCACCAGTTTCCCTTGATAGTATATGTCGAAGTCTTTATTTTCTTCATCTTCCTTTGTGTCGCAGTAGAAGAACGGAATATCTTTCAGACCGTCCCAATCAATGTAAGTAGTTGGTTTCATAAGTGTGCTTTTATGGTTTTCTGCAAAGATACAAATTAAGTACGAGTTTAACAAATAGAACTCGTACTGTTTATTCTTTATCTCGTACTTGATGGGGGTGATTTTTATTCTTTATCTCGTACTTTAGTATTCTTTATCTCGTACTTAGAGGGTGTTTTTCTCGCATAATGCGCGCGCGCGAGGATAGGACATAGATAGTCGATGTTAAGATAGAAACAAGCTCATAAGGTTGAGATTGCTTCCCAACTTTCGGAAAAAACGGACGAAAACAATAGGGAAAACAAGACAAAGCCCCTCGTAAGGGGATTGTGCGTTTATTGAAGCTTTTTGCGTGTTAAAGTATGTTAATTTGGTTACAATATCGGTAACAATGGTTACATTTGTATCACAATCAAAAAAGTTTAAGATATATGCAAGTAATTCCATTGAGCAAATTTCGGACGAATCAGACAGCGACCCTTCTTCGTGCTATTCAGGGAGAATCCGTCTTTCTGACTTCACGTATCGGTGATTTTAAACTGGTGCCAGTGTCCGTAGAAGAAAAAATAGCCACTCGAATAAGAGAGGGCTTGAATGAAGTGAAACGAATCGAAGCTGGTGAGCAGCCAGCCAAGAGCGCAAACGCATTCCTTGATGAGCTTTGAAGTAAAGACCACCCCGCATTTTGAGAGGGAAGCGAAAATCCTTGCAAAAAGGTATAAGTCTTTTAAGGCTGACATGAAGGATTTTATCGAGTCATTGGAAAAGAACCCCATGCAGGGGGATGAACTGAGCCCAGGTATCCGTAAAATAAGACTTGCCATTGTTTCTAAGGGGAAGGGTAAGTCTGGGGGAGCACGTGTTATCACATACACGATTTGTGCATCGGAGAGTGAAGGTCGTGTTTATCTTGTGGATGTCTATGATAAGTCAGACTTCTCTACCGTAAGTGTATCTATTCTTAAAAAAATCATATCTGAACAGGGTATCATTTGACCAGTCAGCGTTAGTGAAGCGAACAGTGTTTTTTCTCTTTTCAGTCTGCAAAGGTAACTCCACACTCCGAAGCCGTCAAGGGCTTCGCAAGTTCAGATCTGAAAAAATCCTGAGCAGCTTCGCTGTGCGGTTTTTCCGCTCGAACCCTTGACTGCTCTCCGTGTTCCGTTGTGGGAATGGCAGGGAAAAAATGTGTGGCTTGCAGTGTATCCCCATGCGGCGTGTATATATAGCAAGAAGTGTCCTTGTCGGACATTCTTGCCTTTCTCGCTTTGCTCAAAAGGATTTTAAGATTACCTTTGCGACATGGAAGTAAATCGAACGGAGAAGATAACATTCCGCTGCACGGCACTTGAAAAGGCGGCACTTGCGGAACAGGCAGCCCGATGCGGCATCAGCACATCGGAATACTGCCGTACACTCGCACTGGGCGGACGACCCAAGGAGAGGTACACGGAAGAAGAAAGGGAACTGTTTCGGGAGATAGCCCGACTGAAAGGAACACTCCAGCGTCTGAACAACTACTTCGGTGGGCGCCAGTACAGGGAAGTGTTCGAGGAGAACCAGGCACAATCAAAGAACTTAAAAAGATACTTTCACGATGATAGCAAAAGGAAAGAGCATATCTCATGGCACGGCAGCACTGGAGTACGACCTTGCCAAAGAGATAAACGGGGAGGCAGCAGCCACCGAGATACACCGCCATGAGCTTTCGGCTGCACAGGCGAAGAGATGGTGCAGGAGATGAAACCTTACGTTGTTGATTTTCCGAACGTAAAGAATAACTGCCTTCGGTTTGAGGTTAGCCCTTCAGTGGAAGAAAGTGCAGGCATGACCGATGCGGACTGGGCGAAGCTCGGCAACGACTTCATGCAGCGCATGGGCTTGATGAATCACCAGTACATCATCGTGAAGCACAGCGGAACGGAGAAGAACAGCAGACAAGCCCACCTGCATATACTGGCAAACCGTGTGTCGTTATCGGGGGAACTCTACAAAGACAATTGGATAGGAAGAGAGCCACAGAAGCCGCCAACAGCATAGCCAGAGAACGGAATTTGGTACAGTCAAAGGACATAGGCAAAGCCAACAGGGAAGAGATAAAACAGGCTATGGACAGTGTCCTTACAAGGATGCAGGGGTTTGACCTTGCCGGATTCAGCCGTGAACTCGGAAAACTGGGTTTCAAGGTGAGGGAAGCCCGTGCGAGTACCGGCAAACTTAACGGCTACTATGTGGAAGCCCGGAGCGGAACGGAATACAAGGCAAGCGAGATAGGGAAAGGCTATACGCTTGCCCACATCGAGAAGACACAGAAAAAGTTGAAGTATAACTCAATCAGTAGGAATTATGGAAACATCCTCAAACCCAAAGACGGAGGACTACACCTATAAGCAGGGACAGTACAGCCCCCGAAAGAGAAAGGACACCACCCCAAAAGTAAACCCGCAGCTTGCGGTAGAAATTGTGTTTCAAGAATTGAAGCGCGTGGAAGCCTATACAAAGCGCATAGAGGACGCAACAGCCAAGAAGGTGGAAATAGACAGGGGAAGCCTTGAAAGTGCCGAAAATCGCCTGAAAAACGTATTGGCGGACTTTGAACGGCAGGGAAACAGAATGAAAAACGGCAGCTATGTGGACAAGAAAGTTTCAATGTACTCAATCCTTTGTGCTTTTTTCTCCCTATTGTTCGCCTGTCTGATGTGTTATCTGTGGGTGGATGCAGCCAAGGACAGGGATAATTACAAGAGGTATTATGAGTATTTTCAAGAGAATGGATAAACAAAAAAGCGGAGAGTAGTATTCTCCGCTTTTTTGTTTATAATATATTTTATCATTTGGCTATATTGCATGAAAACCAGTTATTTTTCCGTCATCAACAATACCTGAACTATTTTTTGAACACCACCCTACCATTTCGTATTTGTGTTTATAGATACTGCCATATTTAATCATTCCTGTGGCTTTTATATTATCACATTTGTTCCCTGAAAAGTTAAAAGAACCGTATTCATCAGGAGTCCAAGTTGTTGCAGGGTTTGAAGATACTGATGTACTTTGTATCGTCACACTGGAAGGTTTTGGACCGTCATAAGATAAAATCATAGTGGTTTGCGATGAAGCGACAGCACTACTATGACTACCATATATCGGAAAGGTCATAGTAGATCTTGTGTTGCTTAAGGCTTTGGTGCATTGTCTTCACTTTGTTGAGTTGGTTCAAAATTATCAAACTCAATACCATTACTCATGTACTCCAAGAAACTTTTAGTCTTTTCGTAATCCATTTCTAAAAGTTCTTTGTTACGCTGTTCTATACTAACAGTCGTGTCAAGTTCCCAACCATAAGAATCGAACAAATTCATCAATGTTTCGATTTTAGCTTTTTCTTTATCGGAATAACCGTTGTTGTTTATGTCCTCTTCATTGGTACATGACCCTAAGAATAACACAAAAGAAAAAGCAGTAGCTAATGATAATAAAAACTTTTTCATATTAGTATACATTTAAAGTTTAGATATGGCAAATTAAAGAAATTATTTGTTATGTTGTCCTCTTTCTGTTAGATTTCTTTTAGTTTTCTCTTAATAGCGCCGATAACATATCCTTTGGGGTTTTCTGCCAGTCGTGCGCCTTTCTTCAATTCTCCCAAGAACCCCATAAAATCGGGAATACGGTTTTGTCCCTCGATAAGGGTTTTCTTGTTTTTGTTGATTTCATCAGACTTGAAGTCAAAGGAGAATTTAAGGTAGTCATATACGTTGTTTTCCAGCTGGAGCCGTGCTGTAACTTTAGCCATGCGCGCTTGTTCCTGCAGCGCAGGGTCTTCTCTGTTTTCATAAAATACAGGGAAGAAAGTCCAGCCAATAATTTTTTTTCCAGCTTTTTCCTCCTTAGCTACGAACGAATAAGGAGAAGATTCGTCGAGTTCTTTGGCTACATCGATAACCTTTCTGCGAAAGTCGTTTACTTTTTCATACTTTCCTTGCAAATAGAATCGTTCACGAAGCCCATCGGGTCCTTCTAATGGCACAAATAAGGGCTTTGTTTGTCCAGACATTAGTTCATAGAACCGCATAGCATAAGCACTTTTAAATTTCATGGCGGTAATAAGTTCATACTTCTTAAATCCTTTGGTAAAATCAAGCAAGCACCTCCAAATATTATCGAAAACATAGAACTTTACAGAGCCACTATTCTTCTTTATTTCAGGTGCAGTTATGATAGGAGTGTATGACCATACTTCATCATCTTCGTACTCTATATGCTTTTCAGATAGGCTTCTGAATGCAGCTTTGGCAATAGTGTAGTGCTTGTCTTGTTCGTCTTTCAGTATGTCCGATACAGGCATGGTTATTTCTCTGCCGAAATTTGTTGGAGCAATTTTTCGGAGGTTATCTTTTAATTTTATCCCTTCAATTTCTTTTTGAGCAAGCTCAATTAGTCTATACATTATGCGCTTTTCATATGGCGAAAAATCATATTTAGCAGTAGTTAGAACATAAGATTGAAAGACTTGCTTATTGTTTATTATAGTTCTTGCCATAGATGCTGCCTTTTTTAGATTGTTGCATATGGGTCAAGTTCCTTAATCCGCTTACACAAATAATCAAATCGTTTCTTTGTAAGTGGTGTGAGTGTATCGAGGTTCTCGCCATCAAAATTTTCTCCAAAGATAATGTCGTCCACCCCTATGCCGTGATTGTAGTTCTCACGCACACAATCACGCAGAATCCAAAGGTTTCGCAGGTTCACCCAGTCTGCCGTTTTGTTCTTGATTCTGCTGAACAGCACAGCAGCTGTGTAGAGGTAGTGCCCACAATGGTTGTAGTCATGCAGCACCAGCCTCCCTTGATAGTATATATCGAAGTCTTTGTTTTCTTCATCTTCCTTTGTATCGCAGTAGAAGAACGGAATATCTTTCAAACCGTCCCAATTAATGTAAGTAGTTGGTTTCATAAGTGCTGATTTAAAAGTTTAAGGCAAAGGTAATTATTAAAAACGACTAATACAATAGATAGACGCATAAAGTATCAAAAATGTCGCTTTTACCCTTCGAAAAAGTATCAAAAATGTCGTATTAAAGTATCAAAAATGTCGTACTTAGAGGGTGTTTTTCTCGCATAATGCGCGCGCGCGAGGATAGGACATAGATAGTCGATGTTAAGATAGAAACAAGCTAATAAGGTTGAGATTGCTTCCCAACTTTCGGAAAAAACGGACGAAAAACAATAGGGAAAACAAAGACAAAGCCCCCTCGTAAGGGGGGGGTGCGGTTATTGAAGCTTTTTCCTGCATGTTAAAGTATATTAATTTGGTTACAATATCGGTAACAATGGTTACATTTGTATCACAATCAAAAAAGTTTAAGATATATGCAAGTTATTCCATTGAGCAAATTTCGGACGAATCAGACAGCGACCCTTCTTCGTGCTATTCAGGAGAATCCGTCTTTCTGACTTCACGTATCGGTGATTTTAAACTGGTGCCAGTGTCCGTAGAAGAAAAATAGCCACTCGAATAAGAGGGCTTGAATGAAGTGAAACGAATCGAAGCTGGTGAACAGCCAGCCAAGAGCGCAAACGCATTTCTTGATGAGCTTTGAAGTAAAGACCACCCCACATTTTGAGAGGGAAGCGAAAATCCTTGCAAAAAGGTATAAGTCTTTTAAAGCTGACATGAAGGATTTTGTCGAGTCATTGGAAAAGAACCCCATGCAGGGGGATGAACTGAGCCCAGGTATCCGTAAAATAAGACTTGCCATTGTTTCTAAGGGGAAGGGTAAGTCTGGGGGAGCACGTGTTATCACATACACGATTTGTGCATCGGAGAGTGAAGGTCGTGTTTATCTTGTGGATGTCTATGATAAGTCAGACTTCTCTACCGTAAGTGTATCTATTCTTAAAAAAATCATATCTGAACAGGGTATCATTTGACCAGTCAGCGTTAGTGAAGCGAACAGTGTTTTTTCTCTTTTCAGTCTCAAAGGTAACTCCACACTCCGAAGCCGTCAAGGGCTTCGCAAGTTCAGATCTGAAAAAATCCTGAACAGCTTCGCTGTGCGGTTTTTTCCGCTCGAACCCTTGACCGCTCTCCGTGTTCCGTTGTGGGAATGGCAGGGAAAAAAGAAAAAAATGTGTGGCTATGCAGTGTGTATTCCCATGCGGCATGTGTATATATAGCAAGAAGTGTCCTTGTCGGACAATTCTTGCTTTTCTCGCTTTGCTCAAAAAGATTTTAAGATTACCTTTGTGGCATGGAACTAAGACGGAACGAAAAGATTACATTCCGGTGTACCGAACTTGAAAAGGACGCACTTGCGGAGCAGGCAGCCCGGTGCAGTCTAAGCGTATCGGAATACTGCCGGAGTTTGTCCCTTGGGGGGCGCCCAAGGGAGAGGTACACCGAGGAGGAACGGCAGCTTCTCCGGGACATAGCCCAGTTGAAAGGAACGCTCCAACGGCTGAACAACTACTTCGGTGGTCGCCAGTACCGGGAAGTGTTCGAGGAGAACCGGGCACTAATTACAGAGCTCAAAAAAATACTCTCACGATGATAGGGAAAGGGAAAAGCATATCACATGGTGTGGCGGCATTGGAGTACGACCTCGCCAAAGAGATAAACGGGCAGGCAGTAGCCACCGAGATAGCCCGGCATGAACTTTATGGGTGTACTGGTGCGGAAATGGTGCAGGAAATGAAACCGTATCACATTGATTTTCCGAACGTAAAAAACAACTGCCTACGTTTCGAGGTCAGCCCCTCGATAGAGGAAAGCGCCACCTTTACGGATGCGGACTGGGCGGAACTTGGTAACGACTTCATGCAGCGCATGGGGTTGGCGAACCACCAGTACATCATCATCCGGCACAGCGGTACGGAGAGCAAGAAAGAGCAAGCCCACCTGCACATACTGGCAAACCGGGTTTCCCTTTCCGGGGAACTGTACCGGGACAACTGGATAGGGAAAAAGGCAACGGAAGCCGCCAATGCCATAGCCAAGGAACGGAACTTTGTACAGTCGCAGGACATTGGCAAAGTCAACAAAGCGGAAATCAAGGAAGCCATGGACGGCGTATTGAAGAAGATGCAGGGCTTTGACTTTACCAAATTCAAGGAAGAACTTGGTAAGAGAGGTTTTAAAGTCCGGGAAGCCAGGGCAAGCACCGGGAAACTTCACGGCTACTATGTCACAGCCCGAAGCGGTACGGAGTATAAGGCAAGCGAGATAGTGGAAAGGCTACACTCTCGCCCATATCGAGCGGACACAAAGCAAACTGAAGTGCAACTCAATGAACATATCTCATGGAAACAAACTCACACCCGGAAGCGGCAGCTTCCAACGTTAAGCAGGGACAGTACAGCCCCCGGAAAAGAAAAGATACAACGCCAAGGGTAAACCCGCAGCTTGCGGTAGAACTGGTGTATCAAGAACTAAAGCGTGTTGAAGTCTATACGAAGCGCATAGAGGACGCAACAGCCCGAAAGGTACAAATAGACGGGAAAAGCCTTGAAAGTGCCGAAAATCGCCTAAAAAACGTGTTGGCGGACTTTGAACGGCAGGGGTACAGAATGAAAAACGGCGGTTATGTGGACAAACGAATTTCGTTCTACTCAATCCTTTGTGCTGTTATCTCCCTATTGTTCGCTTGTTTCATGTGCTATCTTTGGACGGATGCAGCCAAAGACCGGGACAACTACAAGCAGTATTATGAATACTACCAAGAGCAGGCAAGGGAACAAAAGGGGAATAAATAAACATCTAACTTTACGAATTATGGGAACAACGGAACACGAAGAACCCCGGTTCTTCTTCATACTGAACAAGGGTGCGAAGTCCGGCGGCGAAATCACCCATGCCGTCCTAAACGGTAGTATCGTTTCGAAGCCGGCAGGCTGGGACGCCTTTCATGGGCTTGCACTGGCGAGAGAGAAACTAAGCAGCGAGGAAATACAACAGCAGATGAAAGAACTTGGTGTAGAAATGGAAATCGTTCCTCTGATTTGACAAGATTACCCGGAGTGTTTCAGCCGGGTAATCTTGTTACTTATCCTTGATTTTCCCTTTAAGGGCGTTTATAATCCACCCTTTCGGATTGTTCTTTTCTCGTGATTTTCCGTTTAGGAGAGCCAGTTCTCCGATAAGGTCGGTTATCTTTTCTTGTGCCGTTATGAATGTCTCTTTGTTCCGGTTTATCTCTTCCGATGTGAAGCCGCAGGAATAACGGAGGTACTCGTACACATGGCTGTCTATCTGATATCGTGCTGTAACCTTTGCTTGCAATTCTTTCCCTTCCAGTTCTTCATCTCTGAACTGTGGTTGATAGACCGGGTAGAACCTAAACCCGGTCACCTTGCTACGTTTGTTGTTTGTTTTCACGCACTTTCACGTAGTTGAAAGTGTATGGGCAGCTCTCATCAAGCGCAGCCTTTGCTGGTTTCAAAACTCTTTCCTCAAAATGATCTATTCTGTCTTTTCCGTTCTTGTCCTTGTATTTGTCCGCAGGTATGCCAAGACGGTCTTTCAAGTTTTCAAGGGATATATCCAAAGGGTACACCTGCCCACTCATTAACATGTAAAACCTAAGGGAATACCCAGTAGGTAGCGCAAGAGCCTTGTTTAACTCAAATTCTCTGTACCCCTTGGCGAACTTGGTAAACACATCCCAAAGGTCGTTAGACACACGAAAGGTTATAATGCCAGTGCGTTTTTTATATTTTGGGTTAGATATAAATCCGCACTTCCACCATTCCTCGTCATCTTCGTAAGTAAAAAAACGTCCTGCCAAAGAATCGAGTGCGGCTATGATTTCATTGTAATCACGTCCGGAAAAAATAACGTCAGATACATGCATTTGTGCATCAACATCCCAAAGTCCATGCTCAAACTTGCGTTTCGTGCCTGCATAATCTTTCAGTTTTACTCCCTTTAGTTCAGCTTGGCACGCTTCCAGTATGCGAAGAACTATTCTTTGTTCGTGTATGGACATGTCTTGCTGTTTTGACCATGTATATACCCATGAAACAACAACATCTTTATTCTTGGTAATAGGTAGTTTCTTTTTCATAAACGATTGATTTGCTGCAAATATACACAATCCCCACATTAAAACAAAAAAAGAGGGGTAAAACTCCCAAAGTGTGGGGACTAATTTACTTTTAAACTCCCAAAGTGTGGGGACTAAACTCCCAAAGTGTGGGGAAACACATGTTCTAATCCCTTTATTTATGGGCGTTTGCGAAGAAGTGATAGAGCATATTACAGACGATGCTTATAACAGACAAGGGGAATTTATAGAGCTAAGTGGTTGATTTACTGTCGGAAAAAGAAAAACGATAGGGAAAAAGAGCAAAGCAAAACCAACCAACGGGCGGTAGGATTGGAAACGGGTTTTTATGGCGTGTACACGTTTGTGTACAAAATGTTTGTATTTTATTGAAATATAGCTATCTTTGTGCTGAATTTAAAAGCAAACAGATATGGAAGCATTATCAGTAAGAGAATACCGTAACAACCTCGCAGCGTCTTTCACCAAAGCTGACAATGGCGAGCAGGTACTAATTCGCAGGAAAAACGAGATTTACGCTTTGGTAAAAGTTGGTCGTGAAGATTTGATGATAACCCCGGAGCTGCAAGCAAGGATTGACAAGGCAAGGGAAGAAATCAAATCCGGAAAGTGTGTTACCCTCAAAAGCAGTGAGGATATTGACGCTTATTTCGATAGTCTATGATGTACACAATTAGGGTTTCCGACGGGGTGGATAAGGTGATTGCCAAATGGAAGAAATCAAACCCCAATTTGTTCAAGAAGTATAAGAAAATCTACAAAGAATTGTTAGAGCACCCTAAGACTGGGCTTGGGCATCCCGAAGCGTTAAGGGGCGGTGGGGATATTACATGGTCTCGACACATTACCGCCCATGACCGGATAATCTATGACATTTACGAGGAAGTGGTAGAGGTCTACATCTTGGAGGTAGAGGGGCATTACAACGATAAATGATAAAACTGTTATGGTCGAATATTGTGTTTACTGGTTAGAGAACGGCGAGCCTATGCACGAGGTGTTCTCTTCTCTTGCCGCCGCCGAGATGTACTCATGTGCGATAAGAGGGAAAGAAAACATTGAATGGGTGGAGGTGTCCGAAGAAGAAACCATTGATTTGGACGAACTGGAAGACATGTTCCCGGATGACTTCTGCGGCGTGTAATCCCCTTGGGTAGAAATGGGGTAGAATTTGTTAGGCTGTGGGGGATTTTCTAACACGCCGGGGCTTTTTGCTGGGCGGTTGGCGTGGATGTATTCCCATGCGGCATGTGTATATATAGCAAGAAGTGTCCTTGTCGGACAATTCTTGCTTTTCTCGCTTTGCTCAAAAAGATTTTAAGATTACCTTTGCGACATGGAAGTAAATCGAACGGAGAAGATAACATTCCGCTGCACGGCACTTGAAAAGGCGGCACTTGCGGAACAGGCAGCCCGATGCGGTATCAGCACATCGGAATACTGCCGTACGCTCGCACTGGGCGGACGACCCAAAGAGAGGTACACGGAAGAAGAAAGGGAACTGTTTCGGGAGATAGCCCGACTGAAAGGGACACTCCAGCGTCTGAACAACTACTTCGGTGGGCGCCAGTACAGGGAAGTGTTCGAGGAGAACCAGGCACTAATCAATGAACTTAAAAAGATACTTTCACGATGATAGCAAAGGAAAGAGCATATCTCATGGCACGGCAGCACTGGAGTACGACCTTGCCAAAGAGATAAACGGGGAGGCAGCAGCCACCGAGATACACCGCCATGAGCTTTTCGGCTGCACAGGCGAAGAGATGGTGCAGGAGATGAAACCTTACGTTGTTGATTTTCCGAACGTAAAGAATAACTGCCTTCGGTTTGAGGTTAGCCCTTCAGTGGAAGAAAGTGCAGGCATGACCGATGCGGACTGGGCGAAGCTCGGCAACGACTTCATGCAGCGCATGGGCTTGATGAATCACCAGTACATCATCGTGAAGCACAGCGGAACGGAGAAGAACAGCAGACAAGCCCACCTGCATATACTGGCAAACCGTGTGTCGTTATCGGGAGGAACTCTACAAAGACAACTGGATAGGGAAGAGAGCAACGGAAGCCGCCAACAGTATAGCCAGAGAGCGGAACTTGGTACAGTCAAAGGACATAGGCAAAGCCAACAGGGAAGAGATAAAACAGGCTATGGACGGTGTCCTTGCAAGGATGCAGGGGTTTGACCTTGCCGGATTCAGCCGTGAACTCGGAAAGCTGGGTTTCAAGGTAAGGGAAGCCCGGGCAAGTACCGGCAAACTCAACGGTTATTACGTGGAAGCCCGGAGCGGAACAGAATACAAGGCAAGCGAGATAGGGAAAGATTATACGCTTGCCCACATCGAGAAGACACAGAAAAAGTTGAAGTATAACTCAATCAGTAGGAATTATGGAAACACCCTCAAACCCAAAAACGGAGGATTACACCTATAAGCAGGGACAGTACAGTCCCCCGAAAGAAAAAGGACACCACACCCAAAGTAAATCCGCAGCTTGCGGTAGAACTTGTGTTTCAAGAATTGAAGCGTGTAGAAGCCTATACAAGACGCATAGAAGATGCAACAGCCAAAAAGGTGGAAATAGACATGGGGAGTCTTGAAAGTGCCGAAAATCGCCTAAAAAACGTATTGGCGGACTTTGAACGGCAGGGAAACAGAATGAAAAACGGCAGCTATGTGGACAAGAAAGTTTCAATGTACTCAATCCTTTGTGCTGTTTTTTCCCTATTGTTCGCCTGTCTGATGTGTTATCTGTGGGTGGATGCAGCCAAGGACAGGGATAACTACAAGAGGTATTATGAGTATTTTCAAATGGATAAACAAAAAGCGGAGTAGTATTCTCGCTTTTTGTTTATAATATATTTTATCATTTGGCTATATTGCATGAAAACCAGTTATTTTTCCGTCATCAACAATACCTGAACTATTTTTTGAACACCACCCTACCATTTCGTATTTGTGTTTATAGATACTGCCATATTTAATCATTCCTGTGGCTTTTATATTATCACATTTGTTCCCTGAAAAGTTAAAAGAACCGTATTCATCAGGAGTCCAAGTTGTTGCAGGGTTTGAAGATACTGATGTACTTTGTATCGTCACACTGGAAGGTTTTGGACCGTCATAAGATAAAATCATAGTGGTTTGCGATGAAGCGACAGCACTACTATGACTACCATATATCGGAAAGGTCATAGTAGATCTTGTGTTGCTTAAGGCTTTTGGTGCATTGTCTTCACTTTGTTGAGTTGGTTCAAAATTATCAAACTCAATACCATTACTCATGTACTCCAAGAAACTTTTAGTCTTTTCGTAATCCATTTCTAAAAGTTCTTTGTTACGCTGTTCTATACTAACAGTCGTGTCAAGTTCCCAACCATAAGAATCGAACAAATTCATCAATGTTTCGATTTTAGCTTTTTCTTTATCGGAATAACCGTTGTTGTTTATGTCCTCTTCATTGGTACATGACCCTAAGAATAACACAAAAGAAAAAGCAGTAGCTAATGATAATAAAAACTTTTTCATATTAGTATACATTTAAAGTTTAGATATGGCAAATTAAAGAAATTATTTGTTATGTTGTCCTCTTTCTGTTAGATTTCTTTTAGTTTTCTCTTAATAGCGCCGATAACATATCCTTTGGGGTTTTCTGCCAGTCGTGCGCCTTTCTTCAATTCTCCCAAGAACCCCATAAAATCGGGAATACGGTTTTGTCCCTCGATAAGGGTTTTCTTGTTTTTGTTGATTTCATCAGACTTGAAGTCAAAGGAGAATTTAAGGTAGTCATATACGTTGTTTTCCAGCTGGAGCCGTGCTGTAACTTTAGCCATGCGCGCTTGTTCCTGCAGCGCAGGGTCTTCTCTGTTTTCATAAAATACAGGGAAGAAAGTCCAGCCAATAATTTTTTTTCCAGCTTTTTCCTCCTTAGCTACGAACGAATAAGGAGAAGATTCGTCGAGTTCTTTTTTGGCTACATCGATAACCTTTCTGCGAAAGTCGTTTACTTTTTCATACTTTCCTTGCAAATAGAATCGTTCACGAAGCCCATCGGGTCCTTCTAATGGCACAAATAAGGGCTTTGTTTGTCCAGACATTAGTTCATAGAACCGCATAGCATAAGCACTTTTAAATTTCATGGCGGTAATAAGTTCATACTTCTTAAATCCTTTGGTAAAATCAAGCAAGCACCTCCAAATATTATCGAAAACATAGAACTTTACAGAGCCACTATTCTTCTTTATTTCAGGTGCAGTTATGATAGGAGTGTATGACCATACTTCATCATCTTCGTACTCTATATGCTTTTCAGATAGGCTTCTGAATGCAGCTTTGGCAATAGTGTAGTGCTTGTCTTGTTCGTCTTTCAGTATGTCCGATACAGGCATGGTTATTTCTCTGCCGAAATTTGTTGGAGCAATTTTTCGGAGGTTATCTTTTAATTTTATCCCTTCAATTTCTTTTTGAGCAAGCTCAATTAGTCTATACATTATGCGCTTTTCATATGGCGAAAAATCATATTTAGCAGTAGTTAGAACATAAGATTGAAAGACTTGCTTATTGTTTATTATAGTTCTTGCCATAGATGCTGCCTTTTTTAGATTGTTGCATATGGGTCAAGTTCCTTAATCCGCTTACACAAATAATCAAATCGTTTCTTTGTAAGTGGTGTGAGTGTATCGAGGTTCTCGCCATCAAAATTTTCTCCAAAGATAATGTCGTCCACCCCTATGCCGTGATTGTAGTTCTCACGCACACAATCACGCAGAATCCAAAGGTTTCGCAGGTTCACCCAGTCTGCCGTTTTGTTCTTGATTCTGCTGAACAGCACAGCAGCTGTGTAGAGGTAGTGCCCACAATGGTTGTAGTCATGCAGCACCAGCCTCCCTTGATAGTATATATCGAAGTCTTTGTTTTCTTCATCTTCCTTTGTATCGCAGTAGAAGAACGGAATATCTTTCAAACCGTCCCAATTAATGTAAGTAGTTGGTTTCATAAGTGCTGATTTAAAAGTTTAAGGCAAAGGTAATTATTAAAAACGACTAATACAATAGATAGACGCATAAAGTATCAAAAATGTCGCTTTTATTCGCTCTTCGAAAAAGTATCAAAAATGTCGTATTAAAGTATCAAAAATGTCGTACTTAGAGGGTGTTTTTCTCGCATAATGCGCGCGCGCGAGGATAGGACATAGATAGTCGATGTTAAGATAGAAACAAGCTAATAAGGTTGAGATTGCTTCCCAACTTTCGGAAAAAACGGACGAAAAACAATAGGGAAAACAAAGACAAAGCCCCCTCGTAAGGGGGGGGTGCGGTTATTGAAGCTTTTTCCTGCATGTTAAAGTATATTAATTTGGTTACAATATCGGTAACAATGGTTACATTTGTATCACAATCAAAAAAGTTTAAGATATATGCAAGTTATTCCATTGAGCAAATTTCGGACGAATCAGACAGCGACCCTTCTTCGTGCTATTCAGGGAGAATCCGTCTTTCTGACTTCACGTATCGGTGATTTTAAACTGGTGCCAGTGTCCGTAGAAGAAAAAATAGCCACTCGAATAAGAGAGGGCTTGAATGAAGTGAAACGAATCGAAGCTGGTGAACAGCCAGCCAAGAGCGCAAACGCATTTCTTGATGAGCTTTGAAGTAAAGACCACCCCACATTTTGAGAGGGAAGCGAAAATCCTTGCAAAAAGGTATAAGTCTTTTAAAGCTGACATGAAGGATTTTGTCGAGTCATTGGAAAAGAACCCCATGCAGGGGGATGAACTGAGCCCAGGTATCCGTAAAATAAGACTTGCCATTGTTTCTAAGGGGAAGGGTAAGTCTGGGGGAGCACGTGTTATCACATACACGATTTGTGCATCGGAGAGTGAAGGTCGTGTTTATCTTGTGGATGTCTATGATAAGTCAGACTTCTCTACCGTAAGTGTATCTATTCTTAAAAAAATCATATCTGAACAGGGTATCATTTGACCAGTCAGCGTTAGTGAAGCGAACAGTGTTTTTTCTCTTTTCAGTCTGCAAAGGTAACTCCACACTCCGAAGCCGTCAAGGGCTTCGCAAGTTCAGATCTGAAAAAATCCTGAACAGCTTCGCTGTGCGGTTTTCCGCTCGAACCCTTGACCGCTCTCCGTGTTCCGTTGTGGGAATGGCAGGGAAAAAAAAAAATGTGTGGCTATGCAGTGTGTATTCCCATGCGGCATGTGTATATATAGCAAGAAGTGTCCTTGTCGGACAATTCTTGCTTTTCTCTTTGCTCAAAAGATTTTAAGATTACCTTTGTGGCATGGAACTAAGACGGAACGAAAGATTACATTCCGGTGTACCGAACTTGAAAAGGACGCACTTGCGGAGCAGGCAGCCCGGTGCAGTCTAAGCGTATCGGAATACTGCCGGAGTTTGTCCCTTGGGGGCGCCAAGGGAGAGGTACACCGAGGAGGAACGGCAGCTTCTCCGGGACATAGCCCAGTTGAAAGGAACGCTCCAACGGCTGAACAACTACTTCGGTGGTCGCCAGTACCGGGAAGTGTTCGAGGAGAACCGGGCACTAATTACAGAGCTCAAAAAAATACTCTCACGATGATAGGGAAAGGGAAAAGCATATCACATGGTGTGGCGGCATTGGAGTACGACCTCGCCAAAGAGATAAACGGGCAGGCAGTAGCCACCGAGATAGCCCGGCATGAACTTTATGGGTGTACTGGTGCGGAAATGGTGCAGGAAATGAAACCGTATCACATTGATTTTCCGAACGTAAAAAACAACTGCCTACGTTTCGAGGTCAGCCCCTCGATAGAGGAAAGCGCCACCTTTACGGATGCGGACTGGGCGGAACTTGGTAACGACTTCATGCAGCGCATGGGGTTGGCGAACCACCAGTACATCATCATCCGGCACAGCGGTACGGAGAGCAAGAAAGAGCAAGCCCACCTGCACATACTGGCAAACCGGGTTTCCCTTTCCGGGGAACTGTACCGGGACAACTGGATAGGGAAAAAGGCAACGGAAGCCGCCAATGCCATAGCCAAGGAACGGAACTTTGTACAGTCGCAGGACATTGGCAAAGTCAACAAAGCGGAAATCAAGGAAGCCATGGACGGCGTATTGAAGAAGATGCAGGGCTTTGACTTTACCAAATTCAAGGAAGAACTTGGTAAGAGAGGTTTTAAAGTCCGGGAAGCCAGGGCAAGCACCGGGAAACTTAACGGCTACTATGTCACAGCCCGAAGCGGTACGGAGTATAAGGCAAGCGAGATAGGGAAAGGCTACACTCTCGCCCATATCGAGCGGACACAAAGCAAACTGAAGTGCAACTCAATGAACATATCTCATGGAAACAAACTCACACCCGGAAGCGGCAGCTTCCAACGTTAAGCAGGGACAGTACAGCCCCCGGAAAAGAAAAGATACAACGCCAAGGGTAAACCCGCAGCTTGCGGTAGAACTGGTGTATCAAGAACTAAAGCGTGTTGAAGTCTATACGAAGCGCATAGAGGACGCAACAGCCCGAAAGGTACAAATAGACGGGAAAAGCCTTGAAAGTGCCGAAAATCGCCTAAAAAACGTGTTGGCGGACTTTGAACGGCAGGGGTACAGAATGAAAAACGGCGGTTATGTGGACAAACGAATTTCGTTCTACTCAATCCTTTGTGCTGTTATCTCCCTATTGTTCGCTTGTTTCATGTGCTATCTTTGGACGGATGCAGCCAAAGACCGGGACAACTACAAGCAGTATTATGAATACTACCAAGAGCAGGCAAGGGAACAAAAGGGGAATAAATAAACATCTAACTTTACGAATTATGGGAACAACGGAACACGAAGAACCCCGGTTCTTCTTCATACTGAACAAGGGTGCGAAGTCCGGCGGCGAAATCACCCATGCCGTCCTAAACGGTAGTATCGTTTCGAAGCCGGCAGGCTGGGACGCCTTTCATGGGCTTGCACTGGCGAGAGAGAAACTAAGCAGCGAGGAAATACAACAGCAGATGAAAGAACTTGGTGTAGAAATGGAAATCGTTCCTCTGATTTGACAAGATTACCCGGAGTGTTTCAGCCGGGTAATCTTGTTACTTATCCTTGATTTTCCCTTTAAGGGCGTTTATAATCCACCCTTTCGGATTGTTCTTTTCTCGTGATTTTCCGTTTAGGAGAGCCAGTTCTCCGATAAGGTCGGTTATCTTTTCTTGTGCCGTTATGAATGTCTCTTTGTTCCGGTTTATCTCTTCCGATGTGAAGCCGCAGGAATAACGGAGGTACTCGTACACATGGCTGTCTATCTGATATCGTGCTGTAACCTTTGCTTGCAATTCTTTCCCTTCCAGTTCTTCATCTCTGAACTGTGGTTGATAGACCGGGTAGAACCTAAACCCGGTCACCTTGCTACGTTTGTTGTTTGGGTTTTCACGCACTTTCACGTAGTTGAAAGTGTATGGGCAGCTCTCATCAAGCGCAGCCTTTGCTGGTTTCAAAACTCTTTCCTCAAAATGATCTATTCTGTCTTTTCCGTTCTTGTCCTTGTATTTGTCCGCAGGTATGCCAAGACGGTCTTTCAAGTTTTCAAGGGATATATCCAAAGGGTACACCTGCCCACTCATTAACATGTAAAACCTAAGGGAATACCCAGTAGGTAGCGCAAGAGCCTTGTTTAACTCAAATTCTCTGTACCCCTTGGCGAACTTGGTAAACACATCCCAAAGGTCGTTAGACACACGAAAGGTTATAATGCCAGTGCGTTTTTTATATTTTGGGTTAGATATAAATCCGCACTTCCACCATTCCTCGTCATCTTCGTAAGTAAAAAAACGTCCTGCCAAAGAATCGAGTGCGGCTATGATTTCATTGTAATCACGTCCGGAAAAAATAACGTCAGATACATGCATTTGTGCATCAACATCCCAAAGTCCATGCTCAAACTTGCGTTTCGTGCCTGCATAATCTTTCAGTTTTACTCCCTTTAGTTCAGCTTGGCACGCTTCCAGTATGCGAAGAACTATTCTTTGTTCGTGTATGGACATGTCTTGCTGTTTTGACCATGTATATACCCATGAAACAACAACATCTTTTCTTGGAAATAGGTAGTTTCTTTTTCATAAACGATTGATTTGCTGCAAATATACACAATCCCACATTAAACAAAGAATTAAAACAAAAAGAGGGGACTAATTTACTTTAAACTCCCAAAGTGTGGGGACTTTTAAAAGTGGGGTTAAACCCGTTTCGAAAATGATCTATTACAGACGATGCGTTTGCGAAGATTTATAGAGCATATGAAGACGATCTTATAACAGACAAGGGAAAATAGAGCAAAGCAAAACCAACCAACGGGCGGTGGAAAAACATTTAAAACACAAAGAAAATGTTTTTTATTGAAATAGGCTTCTTTGTGCTGAATTTAAAAGTAACAGATATGGAAGAATTTATTAAAACAACCTCGCATCTTAAAGCACTGAAGGTAAATGCAAACAGATTTTTGGTAATTATGGGTGAAGATATAAACCCGGAGCTGCAAGCAAGGATTGACAAGGCAGGGAAGCAAGTAAAGTGTTTACCAAAAATCAGTGAGGATATTGATTTATTTGATAATCATGATGTACACAATTAAGGATCCGACAAGGCATAAGGTGATCAAATGGAAAAGTCAAACTCAAAATTTGTTCGCTTATTCGATAATCTATGATGTACACAATTAGTTTGGGCTTAAGGCATTGCCAAATGGCGAAATCAAACCCAATTTGTTCATGTATCGACATATTACCGTTTTGACCATAATCTATGACATTTACGAGAACCCAACATCTTTATTCTTGGTAATAGGTGGTTTCTTTTTCATAAACGATTGATTTGCTGCAAATATACACAATCCCACATTAAAACAAAAGAGGGTAAAACTCTCCCAAAGTGTAGGGACTAATTTACTTTAAACTCCCAAAGTGTGGGGACTAAAACTCTCCAAAGTGTGGGAAACACGTATTCTAATCCCTTTATTTATGGGCGTTGCAGAGAGTGATAGAGCATGTATGAGGCGATGCTTACCACCAGCAGACAAGGGGGAATTTATGGGGAGCTAAGTGGATTTGATTTGCACAATCGGAAAGAGAAACATTAGGGAGAAAAGAAAACTAAAACCAACCAGACGGTAGAGTTGGAAACAGGTTTTATGAAAATTGTACACGTTTTGTGGCAATACAAAATATTTCATACTATTTTATTGAAATATAGCTAACATCTTTGTGCTGAATTTAGAAACAGAAACAGATATAGGCATTATCAGTAAAAGGAAGATACCCGTAACAACCTCGCAGCGTCTTCACTAGAAACTGACAATGGCAGGCAGGTACTTCTAATTCCTTAGGGGAAAACAGGATTTACGCTTTGGTAAAAGTTGAGGTCGTGAAGATTTGATGATAACCCAGACTGCAAGCAAGGATTGACAAGGCAGGGAAGAAATCAAATCGGAGAATTAATGTTACCCTCAAAGCAGTGAGGATGTGACGCTTTATTCATTTGATAGTCCTATGATGTACACAATTAGGTTTCCGACCCGAATTGGATAAGGTGATTGCCAAATGGAAGGAAATCAAACTAATTTGTTTTAAAGTATAAGAGAATCTACAAAGGAATTGTTAGAACACCTAAGCTGAATTTGGGCTTGGAGGCATCCAAGCCTGGGTAAAGGGGCGGTGGGGATGTGTAGTCTCGACACGTACCGCCGCGGCCGGATAATCTGAGCATTTACGAGAGTGGTAGAGGTCTACATCTTTGGAGGTAGAGGGCATTACAACGATAAATGA
>SCPN01001423.1_pt1 | contig 36734 bp, 33 predicted proteins | sample 6106831 | NCBI WGS metagenome assembly SCPN01 (sample SAMN10720447, study PRJNA508395) | human gut metagenome | isolation source: Participant 1, 0 month | reverse complement strand
GTCGTTTCCTTCGTCGCAGTATGCGTTGTACGTTTCGAGCGTGGCTTGAACCGATGCGGCGTCCGGGGCGTTGTCGACGGCGGCCATCTTCGTGCAAAGCTCTTCGAGGGTGTCGGCTTTGATGATCCAGCCCTTTTCGATTTCGGTTTGGTTGTCGACGCTCCAACCTTCGAATCCTCCGCACTCGCTGGGAATGTCTTCGAGTGCCATGCCGACAGCGAATTGGAACCACCAGGGTTTATTCAACACACCGCCCTTCACGGCACCGAGCGGCCCGGCATCGATGACTTCTTGGCCGGCGATCACCCAGGTGGGAATGCGCTCGAAGTCGGCGAGCGTCGAGTCGTTGAACTTTTCGAATTCGTGCCATCCCACATGCGGGCTCAAGAACGTGGACTCGGCGATCCACCGCTTGCCCAGGCGGTCGAGCATCACGTAGTTGTTCGCGCCCGGCGTGACCGTGAACGCGTACGGCCACTCGAAGTCTTTGAAGTAGGCGTTGTACGAGCCGATGATGTTGTTCATATGCCACAGCTGCGCGCCCACGTTCTGCACCATCTTGATGCCGTCGCCCGTGTTGAACGGCCAGCCGTAGAAGCCGCTCATGGGGTAGCATTTGCAGTATTCGTTCTTGAGCTCGTCGTTGAACTCGAATCCGCCCAGCGTCATCACCACGCCTTTGCGCGCTTTGACGGCTTTCGGTGCTTCGTCGTCGCCGATGAGCGTGTAGCAGCCGACTATCTCCTTCGTGTCGGGGTTTTGGATGAGCTCCTCGTCGTGGCAGTTGAAAACGACTTCGATGCCGAGGTCGGAACGTGCTTGGTCAAGCGTATGCCAGCCTGCGTTGCCGCCCTTGGTGGGATCACCGAACGAGCAAACGTGCATCGCCTCGGCGCCTTCGATCCAGGGATATTCGCAGCTGGAGGTGCCGCCCGAGGCGTTCGTGCCCTTCTTGAGCTCCGTGTCGATGTTCCAGTAATCGCAGTAATCCATGTTCTGGTAGCACTCTTCCGCCCACGCTCGCGCGATGTCTTCAGGCGTGTGGCCCTTCGAGAAGCCGGTGATGTACTGCACGGCTCCGTCGATGTCGTCGACCCAGGTGTACTCGCCCATGTTGATGGACGAGTTCCCGCCTCCGCGCGAGGGAGCTTTCTCAAGCACGAGCACGTCGGCCTCGCCCTCGTCCTTCGCGGTGACGGCGGCCCACAGGCCCGCGCCGCCGTAGCCGATGACCAGCACGTCCGTCTCGTAATCCCAGGTTGACGGCATCCAATCGTCCGATGCGGAGGCTTTCTGCGCACAGCCTCCCAGCGCTCCTGCGGCAGCAACGCTCGCGGCGGCGATTCCCGCCCCCTTGAATAGGTCGCGTCGTGTCAAGCTCATCTCGATCCCCTTTCCTGTGCGGTTCGCTGCACGTGCAGCGGGTTCCTAACTATGCTCATGGCAGGTGTAGCATTCGAACACGTCGGCATGGTGGCAGCTCATGCAGTACGCTTTGGCGTCCCCTTGCAGATCGGTCTGCTCCTCGTGCATGCTGTGGCAGTCGGTGCAGGCGATCTGGCCGTGCGTGTCGGTTTCCGGCAGCTCGTGCGGGTTGACGGTGGTGCCCTGCGCATCGGAGAGCGCGGTGCACGAGCTGCTTTCCGCTGCGATTTCATCTTGATCGTGGCAGCTCAGGCACACTGATGCTTCAACCGTGGTCTGCTTCAACCTCGATGGCATCCGGTCGTCTGACGAGGCGCCCTCATGCTGCTTGGCCAAGGTCGCGGTGTCGGTATGGCAGTCGGCGCATTGCAGGCTCGTGTGCTTCGAAGCCGTGCACGCGGCATCTTGCCGCGAGGACGCTTCGTCGGCGTGGCAGGTGCTGCAATCGGTTTCGGTCGTCCACTCGGTCAGCGTGATGGACCCGTTTGCGGCCTCCGCCTTCGGCGCCGCTCCCTGAGAGGCCGCTTCCTGCGGTGAGCAGCCCTGCAGGCACCCCAGCCCCGCGGCGCAGGCGAGCACGCTCGCGCAGACGGTCAGCAGTACGACCGATTTTGCGTTGGCGCGTACGATCGCTTCCCCTTTGTTCAGCTTCATGGTTCCTCCTTTCCGTGGCGTGAATTCCAACGGGCTCCATGGTGGCAGGAGAAGCGGGCGCAGAACTCCCCTCCGACATATGATTTGCGGCGAAAACCCTTCATCTGTTTCAGAGTATTTTCTGTTGGTGGGCCGTGCGGACCCTGCGAAGCAAGCTATGATGAAGGTGCTTTCAAACAGGCTGCATGTTCTTGGAGGGCATATGGCACAAGGGGACGAGGGCGCGCGGGGCGCCCGGGTTGAACGCGGAGCGGTGCGCACGGGCCGCTGCGCTGCAGGACTGGCGCTGCTGTGGTTCTGGGTGCCGTGGGCTGCGGCGATCGCGCATCCGTTGGAACAAGGCGCTCTGCTGGCCCCGTTGCTGGCGACGGCCCTGTTCTTCGGCGCGTGCGCATGCGCGGCGCTTGCCGCGCTGCGGCTGGCGAAGCGCGTCGGTACGGGGTACGCGCGCATGGGGGACGTGCTTGCGGCAAGCGCGGGGAGCCTGGGAAGCGTGATCGCCCTGCTGGCGTACGCGGCGGGCGAGGCAAGCCTCGCGTTGCAGGTGCTGGCGATGCTGCTGTCGGGGTTCGCGATGGGGCTCGCCATCGTTCGGTGGGAGCGGAGCGTGGCCGGCGTGTCGGAGCGGGGGATGGTGGGGTGCGCCGCCGCTCTGCTGGCATCGTGGTCGGCGCTGTTGTACGTCCTGTTCGCGGGCGGTGGTTCGGGGGCGAGCCTGGCGGGACTCGCAGGCGTGGTCTCGCTTGCCGTGCGCCCTCGTGCATTGCGGCCCGATGCGCAGGATGTGGTGGTCACCCGGCTGCTCACGTTGCAAACGGCCTCGTTTCTGAAGCGCTACGCGGGAGCGTTCGCGGCGTCGGGGGCGGTGACCACGTTCGCGCTCATCCAATTCGCCTCCGCGTGGTTCGCGGTCGTGTCCGACGATACGTTTCTGGTGCTGCTGCTGGTTGCTCCCGTGTTTCTGCTCGTCCTGCTGTGCGCGTGGCTGCCCAAGCGCGAGCAGAACTTCATGCTGGTGTTCCACCTCTCGTTCGTGGTGGCGCTGCTGGCCTTGTTCCCGGTCAACCCGGGAACGCCGATATCGCTCAACGTGTCTGTGGCGTTCTGCCTGTTGTGGATCGGGTCGCTCGTGGGGTCGCTCCTGGTCATGGGATCGCGGGTGAATCGGGCGCTTCGGCCTTGGTGCGATCCTTGCGGCCTTGGGCCGGCGGCGTTCTGCCTGGGCGTTGCCGCGGGCGCGCTCGTGGCCATCGGGTGGACGATGACGCCCGACTTCGAGACGGTGGCTTCCGGCTCTCCCGACGGCATCGTGAAGGTGAGCGTGGTCACCTCGTTCGCGCTCATCGTGCTGTTTTGCGCGACGAACGTGGTGCTGCGCGGATCGATGCTGCGGCGGGTGGAGCTCATCGCGCGCGGTCGCATCACGCAAGTGATGCCGGCGCCGCGGTCGTTCTCCGGATCGGAGGCGCACGGGGAGGGAGACGCACCCGATGCGCTGCAGGATGCGTACCGGCGCATCGCGTTCGACCGGGGGCTCACGCCGCGCGAGTTGGACGTGCTCGTGGTGCTGGGGCGGGGCAACACGCTCGCGCGCGTGCAGAGCGAGCTGGTCATCTCCGAAGGCACCGCCATCACGCATCGGCGGAACATATACCGCAAGCTCGACGTGCACAGCAAGCAGGAGCTTCTCGACTTCGTCGAGCGCTACGCGCGCGCATGAGTCGGGGGAGGGACGTTCTCCTCCTACGGGCGCAGCTTCATATGGATAGCTTGGGCGGGGCAGGCTTCCACGCAGGCACCGCATTTCGAGCATTCGGGGATACGCTTGCTGTGGGGATCCACTTGCTCGGGGCAGGCTTCCACGCAGGCGCGGCAATCCACGCCCGAGCTGCGCAGGCATGCGTCGGCGCGCACGCGCGGCCGCAGGGTGCGATTCAAGCCCGAGATCAGGGACACGAGTGCGCTCACAGGGCAGATCTTCGCGCACCACTTGCGCAAGAACGCTATCTCCAGCACGAGGATGGCAGGGAAGATGATTAGCCCCCACGACGTCTCGTTGAACTGGAACAAGTGCCACACTCCTATGAAGGTGGCAAACGTGAGCCCAATGGGGCACACGAGGCAGAACACGGGGAATCCGAAAACGGCCGAAGCTCCCAGCGCGCCGAGCAGCGTGGCATGGCGCGTGTCCAGGCGCAGGCCGTCGCGCCCTCCTCCCACGGGCGCGAGCGCGCAAGAGGCGCAGCGGTGGCCGTCTTCGCGAGCGTGGGAGCAGGCGTGATGTGCGGCGGAGACACTGCCGTCTGCGGCCTTGCGCTTACCCGGCTTGAAGAGTCGCTTTAGCCAGGGGGCGGGGCACATCCAGGCGCAGAACGCCTTGCCCACCAGGGCTATCACCAGCACCATACCCAAAAGCAGCAGCAGGGGTTGAAGCATGATCTGGCGTGCTCCGAACATGGTTTCAAGTGCACCGAGCGGGCAGATGGCGGCTATGGATTCGATACCGAACGCGGAAGGCGTGCCGATGCCGATGCGGAAAGTCAGGCCAGCGGCGACTGCGCATACGGCAAGCGCGAAAGCAGCCCCACGCGCCTTGCGGAAGGGGAAGCGTCGCGTCCGGCCTTCTGCCTGTCGGTCGTGGTCCGCGGAGGCTTCACGCGAAGCTTCCGTGCAATCGGCGACTCCGGTTTTCTCCGACAGCACCTCATTGGGCTCGTCCATCAGGCGCTCCTCTCAACGTTGATGCCGCGTTGCGTGCCGCCGGCAAACGACCGGTACGTGTTCGAGGGGCAGCGGTACTCGCAGATGCCGCAACCGTTGCAGCGGGTCGAATCCACAATGGGCCGCCCCGACGCGTCGGCCGAGAGCGCCTCGTAGGGGCACGCATCCACGCACACGCGGCAACTTCCCGAAATCCAAGCGATGCAGCGCTGCGGGTCGATGACCGCAAGGCCGATGCGGTTCGCTTTCGCGTCCACGTCTCGAATGGCGCCGGTGGGGCACGTTTGCTCGCAGCGCCCGCAAAAGTCGCACAGCCCACGGTGAAAGTCCATCACGGGCGTCCGCCAGTTGAGCAGCCCGTCCTCGAGCGTGCCCGTGCGAACGCATCCCTGCGGACACGCCGACCGGCAGCGATCGCACTTCAGGCACAGGCTGCGGAAGCGCTCCTCGTCTTCGGCGCTGGGAGGCCGCAGGCAGGTTGCGCCGCCGTCGAGTGCGGAAGCGGCGCTTCCCACGGCGAAGCTGGCGGCGACGAGCGCGCTGCCAGCTACGAGCGATCTGCGAGAAAGCGACAGGGTCATGGCGAAGCTCCTTGGGGTGGGTACGATAGCGGTCGTCCAGCGGCAAAGCGGCCAAGCGGTCAACCGAGCCGATGCCGAAGCGCTGTCGGGGAGGGGGATCGGGACAGCGCTTCGGCATCGGCCGTCTCCCCGGCTCGCGACCGAGGAGACGGGCCGGTTTAGATCAGACCGAAGAAGTCGTACAGTCCGGCGCCGATAACCCACATAGCGCAACGGAAAGCAATCGAACCGATAAGGGCGGCAATCAGCGCGACGGCTCCAAGCGCCACGGCGCTGCCCGGCTTCTTCCGGGCAAGGAAGCCGCACGCGATAGGCGCGACGCCTCCAAACGCTGCGGCGGCGATCGTCATCGGGGCGGCGTCTCCGGCGAATGCGCCTGCGACCGCGCCGTACGCCAAGACCGTGATCAGCGCCACGCAGCCGGCCGCCAGCGTCATCAGGCCGTAGAGGCTGCAAGCATTCTCGTCGGCCTTCTGCGCGGCGATGAGCACGAGGTAGGCGGCCGCGCCCGATGCCGCCGCCGTGCCCAGGTAGCCGAGCGGCAGCAGCTCGGTGTTCCAGGCGGCAATGGCGCTCATCAGGTAGCTTTGCCCCGCCATGAACGACATCAGCGCGCCGAGCGCCATGCCGACGACAGCCACTGCTTTGAGGGCTCCGCCGTCGATGCCGCGCCGGAGCATGACCAGAAACGCGATCATGACTATGGCCAGCAGACCCACCAGCAAGGCTTCGGTGAAGATGCCCGAAGTAGGATGCTGCAGCGCGCCCAGCATGCGGTCGGGATGGGACAGGTGCGTGACCGAAGCCAGGCCTCCTACGACGGTCAGCGCCAAGGCCGTCGCCGTGCCGGCGAACGCGCCCTTGTCAGTCTTGCGGACGAACACGTTCAGGCAGATGAAGAAGAACAGCCATCCGCCCATGCCCGTGAGGGCGGTGAAGAGCACGAGAGACCACTGGATGTCCATTACTTCACCTCCTCTTTCCATTTCAGCTTGGCTGACAGGATGTAGAGCCGTCTGGGGCCGTTGCCACGTCCTTCAGGCGATGAACCGAGTCGGCGCCTGCGGCGCAAGCGCTTTGGAGGCGTCCGAATTCGGATCGTCCAGATCGCCGTAGAAGCGAGCCGACGCACAGCACGCCGCCACGCACTTGGGCTCTTCGCCCACGCTGGTCAGTTGGCCGCAGGCGTGCACTTCTCCACCACGTGTTCCGACGGGCTCCATGAACGCACGCCGTTACGGGCAGGCCATCATGCAGTACTTGCAGCCGATGCACTTCTCCTTGTCGACCAGCACGACGTTGTTCTCATCGCGATAACTGGCCGGTGGGGCACACGTGCGTGCACGGCGAGTCGTCGCACTGCTGGCACATAACCGGCAAGAAGTACTGGTGCAGATGCGGGTAGTCTCCGAACGGGCCCACCTGCACCACTTTGTTCCAGAACGAGCCAAGCTCCACTTCGTTCTCGTTTTGCAGGCGATCTCGCAGCCGTGGCAGCCGATGCAGCGGTCGAGATCGACGACGATAGCGTAATGCGACATTATGCGGCACCTCCTCCGGTGTTCTCAGACGGTTGCGGCAACCAAGGCGCGAAGTCGGTCGGCTCGTGCCCACGCCTTCGGGGCGCGACGCCTTCTCGACCTTCACGTTGATGCCGCGCAGGGTATACGTGCCGAACTCGGGGTTGTAGTAGCCCGTGTTCTTGGTGAGCACGTTCATGTTGCACAGCGTCCAGCTCTTGCGCGGGTCCTGGCCCTCTTCCAAGAACTCGGGGTTCCAGAAGCGTTCCATGTAGGCGCTGCCTTTTGCGATGCCCTCGGTGACGTGGGCTACGCCGTAGATGCCGTCCTTGACCAGGCTCTGACCCTCGGCGGTCAGCTCTTGGCCGGTCTTGAGGTTCGAGAACACGTCCAAACCGTCGGTGCGGGGCGACTTCACGTTCACCCAGTCGCCGGTGGCAATGCCGTGCTCCTCGGCGTACTCGGGGCTGATCCACACCTCCGGCGCGGGGTAGATCTCGCGGATGTAGGGGTTGTTGCGCAGCGTGCCGTGGTGGAAGTAGGGGATGCGGCCCTCGGTGAGCACGAGCGGGTAGTCGTTGCCGTATTCCAGACGATCGTCCGGATCGTGGAAGTAGGGCATGGGCAGGTACTCTGCGGAGGCTGCCGGCATCTCGAAGCTTTCGGCGCCGTGGCGGCCGAGGTAGATCATCGTGTCGCCGTAGGGGCCGCACTTGAGCGGGTTGTCCTTGATGTCGCGGGCGGCGCAGCCCGCGAAGCCGATGTAGGAGGAGCCGTCGCTTGAGAGGCCACGGTAAGCCTGCTCGTAGGGGGCGTTCCAGTATTCCTCGGGCTCGACGGCGTTATACGGCGCCTTCGCAACCAGCTCGTCCCAGGTCATGTTCACGTTAGAGGCAACCCACTCGTAGTAGTCCTCCATGGAATCCCAGTACGCCGGGGCGGGGCCGCAGGCGTCCTGGTCGAAGGACTTCTGCATGCCCTCGTGGCCGCGCTCGGCAAGCGCTTTGGCCAGCATCGACCAAATGAACGTCTCGTCGATGCACTCGAACAGGTTCGTTACCGGCTGGCGCAGGAGCACCGCGTACAAACGACCCTGGATGAACGCGGTTTCCAGCCATTCGGCGGTCGGCAGCAAGAGATCGGCAGCCTCGGTGGAAAACGACGTGGGATACATGTACATGTGCACGATGAGGTCAAGCTTGGGGAACGCGTCAACCCACGACGCGGCGTTGCCGAGCATGGCCATCTTGTTGCCCGAGCGTTCGATCCAGATGTGCGGCTGATACGGCTCGCCGGTGAGGATGGCGTTCAAGATGGTGGGAATGTGGCTGTGCATCCAGCCGCCCAGACCCTTGTGCTCCACGTAGCCCAGGCGATTCTGGATGTTCTCCGGCGTCTGGAACTGGTAAGGCGAATCGCCAAAGAAGCCCGTGGGGAACACGGTGGACTCCGCCGAGCGCGGGAGGCTGTTGGCGGGGCTGCCGGGCTTGTCGATGTAGCCCATCATGCAGTCGAGCGCCGCCGCGCCGTGGCATGCGTTGACTGCGGGTATTGGTCGGTTGCCACGCCCAGGCTGATGCCGCCGACTCGCACTCGGCGTAGAGCTTGATGGCCTCTTCAAGTCGCTTGCATCAACCATGCACCTTCGGCCACGTGGTCGATCGTGAACTCGTCGGATTGCTCCTTGTAGGCCTCGAAGGCAGTCTCTTCGCCTTGATGGCGGTGCCGTCAATAAGGAGTGACATCGTAAAGCCGAACTGGCGCCGGGTTATAGGAACCTCGTTGTCCGGGCCCAGCGAACGCCTTGGTTACCTCGCCGGTTTTTTCATCGTAGTAGACATAGCCCTCGTTCTCGGCGGTGACGTCGGCAAACACCTTGCTGGCACGCAAGAGCGCGCCTGCCGGGTCGCTCGGGTCCACCAGGAAGGGCAGATTGGTCCACTTGGAGCAGAACTCCTCGTTGTAGAGCTTCTTGTCGATAATGTAGCGCGTCCAGCCCAGCATCATGGCAACGTCGGTGCCGGGGCGAACCGGCAACCACACGTCGGCGCGGGCAGCGTCGGGGGTGTAGCGCGGGTCGATGACCACCGTCTTGGTGCCCGCGGCGCGCAGCTCAACTACGGCACGACCGGCAGAAGAGGGTGCATGCTGAGCCGGGCCGGTGCCCCACATCACGTAGGTGTCGATGGACACGGTGGGGTTGTACAGCTCGGCGCAGCCGGAGTCGGCGATGGAGGTGTCACTTACGCCGTTGATCAGCGGCATGGTGTAGTTGCGCGGCAGGTAGCACTGCGCGCAACCCGGCTCGAACACGTTGCCCGCGCCCCAGAAGTTGCGGAAACGCGGCGGGCTGAAGAACTGCGGGTTGCCGCCGCCGCCCGTGGAGCAGAGGAGACCTTCGAGGCCGGTTTTGTCCTTCATGTCCATGAGCGCGTCGGCGATGGTGTCGATGGCTTCCTCCCAGCTGATGCGCTCCCACTGGTTGCCGCCACGTTCGCCCACGCGCTTCATGGGGTACTTGTTGCGGTTGGGGTGATACAGCGCCTGAATGCCCGAGAGGCCCTTGGGGCACACTCGGCCCTCGGACATGGGGTCGGCAGGGTCGCCTTCGAGCTTGATGACGCGGCCGTTCTGCACGTGCGCGATGATGCCGCAGTTCGAGATGCAGGCGCGGCACGACGTGTGCACGAGCTTGACCTCGTCAGCCGCGTACGCCTGGTCGCTTTCGACCAGATTGTTCACGGTGGCAACGCCAGACCCCAGTGCAGCAGCGCCGGCGGCTAAGGCCGATGCTTTCATGAAGCTGCGTCGGGTGAGGTTCGTTGGTGACATATTCCCTCCTTCTTTCTCTCTCTAACTCGTCTTTATGGGCTGGCGGAATAGCGCCAACCTGTCAGACCGATGCAAGGGCGCGCTTCCCCGCATCGGTAGTGACCCAAGATCCGTCCCACACCAAGCCGCCTGCTTCTTCCAGGCGGTCGATGAAGTAACAGGCGTGCAGCTTTTGGCCCGCGGTTCGCTGGCTGGGAGCCAGGGCGGGGTCGTCTGCGAGCAGTTGATTGATGTCGGCCAGCTTGCGCGGCGTGCGGCAGAAGTCCAGCAGGCGCACGAAGGTCGCGCGGCGCTCGGGCACCTTGTAGATGGCGGCGAGGGTGCGATGCTCGGGGGCCAGCAACTCGCATGCGGCGCATCCTGCCGGCGTGGTGAGAACGCGACGCTCGGCGACAAGATCGGCCAGCGCGTCGTCGTCGAGGCCTTCCGCACGCAGCTGTTCGCAGCGCGTCTCATCGAGGGCGAGGCCTTGCGCATCGTGGGCGATAACGGTGACTCCCCCGGCAGCCGCCAAGTTGCGAAGCAACGTGTACGGCGTTTGCAGCGCTTGCGCCGCTTCGGGCTGCCGCGCCAGAAATTCTTCGGCGGCATGCTCCGTGCGCTCGGTTTGGCAGTGGACAAGCGCCTTATACAAAAGCTCGCGATGGCGCGGGTGGTTGAACAAGCACTCCACCACCCGCGCAATGGACTCCTCAGATGGATTCGCCACGGCGCCCCCTCTCGTTCGATACCGTTCGATGGAGTCAGCCTACGGTTGGGCAAGGCGAAGGGCATCGTCATCCGTACGTTCTAACTTTGCAGCAGGGTTGCCGGGCGTCCTAGTCAATCCGTTGACTAGGCCGTGCGCAACGCGCGGTAGATAGAACGAAACGCTGATGCTGCCGGAGCGGTCCTTCGGTTTTACTGGGTTCATTCGTGCTTGCGAGAGAAAGACGGGGATCCGATGGGTGCATACAGGGAAACGCATGAGGACATGGCTCGGGAAGCGGAGACGCGTGCGTCGTTTTACCGAACGTTGGCTTCGCTCTATTTCAAGGAACTTGACCAGGCGGGCATTGATGCGCTCTCGAACGAGGACTTGACTGCGACGGGCGTGGATGACGAGTTGATGGAGGAGGGGTACGCCGACATGGCGGCCTATTTGAAGCATCGCGACGGCGGTACGCGGCAAGAGTTGGCAACCGATTTCGCGGGCGCCATTTTGGCGGCGGGTCGGCTATGACGACCGCAGGGCGACGCCGTACGAGAGCGTATTCACGTCAGAGAGTGGTCTTTTGATGCAGGAGGCGCGCGACGACGTGTATCGCCGTTTTTGCGAGGCTCGCGTGGCGGTGGACGAGGGACTGCGCACCCCGGAAGATCACCTGAGTTTCGAGTTCGAGTTCATGGCTGCTCAGGCCGGCGAGCAGGCGCGGGCTTTGCATGCGGGCGATACTGCGGCTGCGGCATCTGCCCTTCGGACGCAGCGCGAGTTTCATCGCGACCATCTGCTGAACTGGATTGACGCGTACTGCGACTGTCTGCAAAGCTGCGCGCAAACGCGTTTCTATCGCGGAGTTGCCAAGCTCACGCGTGGGTTCGTGCACATGGACGAGGACATGATGGATGATGCGGCGGAGACGTTGTGCTAGGATAGCCGCAAATCGAGGGGCGAGCGCGGCGGCGCACGACGGAGGGGGACAGGTGTCGGAAACCAGGTGCGAGCGGGAGCTCGGGAAGAAGCCGTGGACGCAGATGCTGTTGCGGCTTGACGACGATATGCCGCTGCTCAAATACTTCGGATTTGCATGTTGGGTGGCCTGGTTCAGCGTGGCTTACTCCAGTTCCGTGTGGGTTGAAGGCGCGGAGGAGACGGCTTCGGTCGTGTCCGACATGTTCTTGTACTCCACTCTGAGCCATGCAACGGCGTTGCTGGCGTGCGCATGCTTTTCCCAGGCGGTGTCGAAGGTGGCCGATCGACCCTGGTTTTTGGCGAGCGCCGGCGCGCTGGCGGCGTTGGGCTGCGTGTGCGTGGTGCAGGCGGGCTCGCTGCTGGTGTCGTCGACCGCGCTGTTCGTTGCGGGAAGCTGTCTGACGGGCATCGGAACGGCGGCGCTCAGCATCAACGCGGGATTGCTGTTGTGCGCATTTACGGCTGCGGCGGTGCGTGTCATTCTGTATTGCGAGCTGTTGGCTGCTTTGCTGCAGTTCATGGTGCTGGGGCTGCCGGATCCATTCGATTTGGCGCTGTTCGTGGCGCTGCCGCTGCTTTCTGCGGCGTGCTTCGTCGTAGGTTCGGCTCAGCGCGCGAAGCCGGTTGTGCAGGAGAGCCAGCGCTTGAAGCCCTCGAAGGCGTTCGGTCTGTTCTTGCTGGTGGTATGCGTTTTGAGCGCTGCGGCGAACTTCGGCAAGGGCATGCATCGGGCTGTCGTGTCGCCCGGGCAGTTGGCCGAGGACGGAAGCATCACCACGTTGCTCACGGTGGTGTGCTTGGTGGCGCTGCTGCTGTTCATCTCGCTGCGGCGACGTGAGCTCAACTTCGAGCATCTGCTCTATCCCATGGCGCTGGTTACTATTTTGTCGCTGTCCGTGACGTTTTTCTTTCCGGGCAGCGCCGTGGTGGGCGTGGTGCTGGTGGGCGTGGCATTTCAGCTGTTCGACGTGGTTACCTGGTACATGTTCTCCTACATTGTGTATCAGTCCAAGGCGAGTGCGGTGCAGGTGGTGGCGCTCGGTCGCGCCATTATCGCGTTGGGCGTGACGATGGGAGACGCGTTGGGTGCGCGGTGCGCCGGCATGGGGATTGAGGATGCGCCGTTGGCAACTGCAGTGTTCGTGCTGTTGTTCGCGGCGGTTATCGCGGTGTTTTTCGTTTTTCCCGAACGCCAGGTGGATAAGCTGTTGTTGCCTATTCCGGACGAGGATGATGAGGGCGTGGCGTCTGCTGATGCGTCGGAGGTCTCGGCGGTGGAGGGCGAGGACGCGACAGCCGCAGAGCATCGCGGGCGCTGGAAGCAGTTGTGCATGCAGCTGGGCGACGAGCGGCAGCTGACCGAGCGAGAAAAGGAAGTGCTGGTCATGTTGGCGCGCGGCTACGGGTCGCAGTCGATTTCCGATGCGCTGACCATCTCGTTGTACACTACCCGGGCCCACACGCGCAATATTTACGCCAAGCTCGACGTGCACTCGCGCCAGGAGCTGGCCGATTGCGTGCGCGCCTACGTGGAGGCGTTCGACAGGGACGTAGCGAGCGGGCGTGCGTGAGGCGAGGGCCTGCGAGCGTCGGCTTTTCCGCGACGAACGTCGTTCGGCGCACGTGCGCGACAGGCGCTCATCGGGGTGCTTTCGAAGGGTGCTATACTCGGCGATGTGCACGACATCAAGGCGGAGAAGGTCGTGCCCGGCGTCACCTTGTGCGCGTTCGAAACCTCGTACCATCCGTAGAAGTTCAAGTGGGGCGTCAGCTATACCGTGTACGACTTCAAGCGGGTGGGGCCCGATCGGGTGTGAGGAGGGCGCGGTTCGTCGCGCGCGTTCCTGCACGGGGTGCAGGGGCCGCGGGGCCCGGTCTTCGTCCCCCGCATCCCGCGAGCGTCCCGCTCTTTCCCCGCGCGCATATTTTTCTCCATATTCCTTGGGGATTGCTCGCGTGGGCGGGGCTCCCGTGGCTATAATAGCGGGTAACACCTGAGTAACGGATGCACGGCGGAGCGATATGCGCTTCGCGGCACCCCGACACCGCACCGACCGCAGATGGAGGAGTCATGGCATACTATTTCGACGAGCCGTCCCGAACCTTTAACGAGTACCTGCTCGTTCCCGGCTATTCTTCGGCCCAGTGCATTCCCGCCGAAGTCAGCCTGAAGACGCCGCTCGTGAAGTTCAAGCGCGGCGAAGAGCCCGCCATCTCGTTGAACATCCCCATGGTGTCCGCCATCATGCAGGCTGTGTCCGACGACGGCATGGCCATCGCGCTTGCTACCGAAGGCGGCCTGTCGTTCGTGTACGGCTCCCAGACCATCGAGGACCAGGCCGCTATGGTCGCTCGCGTCAAGGACTACAAGGCCGGCTTCGTCACCAGCGACGCGAACCTCTCTCCCGAGATGACGCTGGCCGACGTGGTAGCCCTCAAGGAGGAGCACGGTCACTCCACCATGCCCGTCACCGCCGACGGTTCGGCGCACGGCAAGCTGGTGGGCGTGGTCACCGATCGCGACTACCGTTTGTCCCGTATGTCCATGGACGCGAAGGTGGCCGACTTCATGACCCCGCGCGAGAAGATGATCGTGGCTCCGGCCGACACCAGCCTCAAGGTTGCCAACGACATCATCTGGGACAACAAGCTGAACTCCCTGCCCGTGGTGGACGACGACGATTGCCTCATGTACCTGGTGTTCCGCAAGGACTACGACTCTCATAAGTCGAATCCCAACGAGATGTTGGACGCGCACAAGCGCTACATGGTGGGCGCGGGCATCAACACGCGCGACTACGCCGAGCGCGTGCCGGCGCTGGTGGAGGCCGGTGCCGACGTGCTGTGCATCGACAGCTCCGAGGGTTATTCCGACTGGCAGAAGTTCACCATCGAGTGGATCCGCGAGCACTATGGCGACGACGTGAAGGTGGGCGCGGGCAACGTGGTGGACGCCGAGGGCTTCCGCTTCCTGGCCGATGCGGGCGCCGACTTCATCAAGGTGGGCATCGGCGGCGGCTCCATCTGCATCACGCGTGAGCAGAAGGGCATCGGCCGCGGCCAGGCCACCGCTACCATTGAAGTGGCGAAGGCGCGCGACGAGTACTTCGAGGAGACGGGCGTGTACATTCCCATCTGCTCCGACGGCGGCATCGTGTACGATCATCATCTGACGCTTGCTCTGGCTATGGGCTCCGACTTCGTCATGCTGGGCCGCTACTTCGCCCGTTTCGACGAGAGCCCCACGAACAAGGTGAACATCAACGGCTCCTACATGAAGGAGTACTGGGGCGAGGGTTCGGCTCGCGCGCGCAACTGGCAGCGCTACGACCTGGGCGGCGACAAGAAGGGCATGTCGTTCGAGGAGGGCGTCGACAGCTACGTGCCGTACGCCGGCTCGCTGAAGGACAACGTCGACCTCACGCTGTCGAAGGTGAAGTCCACGATGTGCAACTGCGGCGCGCTGACCATCCCCGAGCTGCAGGAGAAGGCGAAGCTGACCATCGTCTCGTCCACGTCCATCGTCGAGGGCGGCGCCCACGACGTGGTGCTGAAGGACAAGACCCCCTACGTGAGCAGCAGCATCCCGCCAAACCTGTCGCAACCGGAACTTTTGCACAAACGCCGCCCGCGGACAGACGGCGGCGTTTTTGCGCAAGAGGATGGGGGCTTTGAGGGTGCCCGAGCGCGTTGGGCCGTGAGGGGCGGGAGCGCACGCGAGTCGCGATGGGAGCGCGTTGAGCTGCGATGCTCCGGGGCTTCGAGGACGGGCGTGCGCACGGGCCGCGAGGGGGCGTAACAAGTGTTTCACGTGAAACACTTGTGCTAAAGGTGCGGCTCTACGGTGGGGTCGGCGCCGATGATGGCGTGCAGCTCGTCGATGTAGCGCAGCAGCAGGTCGCTCGGGCGGCGCTCGTTGTGCATGATGTAGCCCACCTGCATCGTCTCGTCCGCGTCCAACGGAATGCTGGCGATGCCCGAGTGCATCTCGGCCGACAGCACGCCGGTGGACAGGGTGTAGCCGTTGTAGCTGGTCAGCAGGTTGGTGAGCGTGCCGCGGTCGGAGATGCGGATGTTGCGCTTGTGCGGCAGGTGGCTGAGCGGCTCTTCGGAATAGTAGAACGAATTCGTAGTGCCCTGTTCGAACGAGTAGCGCGGATAGTCGGCCAGGTCGTCGGGTCGCAGCAACGCCTTTCCCGCCAGCGGGTGGTGTTCGCCCACGAACACGTGCACGCGCGCGTCGAACAGGGGAGCGTAGGCCACGTCGGCGTCGTCGAACGCCTTCTGCAGCACGCGCCGGTTGAAGTCGTCGGTGTACAGGATGCCCACTTCGCTGCGGAACGTGCGCACGTCGTCGATGATCTCGGCCGTGGTGCTTTCGCGCAGGATGAACTCGTACTCCTCGCCCTTGCAGCCTTCCACCACGTTCACGAACGCCTGCACGCTGAACGCGTAGTGCTGCGTGGACACGGCCAGCCGCAGGTGGGTGGAGCCTTTATCGGCGTAGCGCATCTCCAGCATGTCGGCCTGCTCGATCACCTGGCGCGCGTAGCCTAGAAGCTCGGTGCCGTCGTTCGTCAGCGTCACGCCGCGGTTGCTGCGCGTGAACACGGTGATGCCCAGCTCCTGCTCGAGCTCCTTGATGGCGGTCGAGAGGTTCGACTGCGACGCGTACAGGTTCTGCGCCGCCGCGTTGATGGAGCCGTACTCCGCGATGGCGATGAGGTAGCGCAGCTGCTGCAAGGTCATGGTGGCTCCATCCTGTCGTGGAAAGCGAGCGAACGCAAGCCGCCCGCCCCGTCATCCTGAGCGGGTGCAAGCCGCCCACTCTGTTGAGCGGAGCGGCGAAGCCGCGAAGTCGAAGGATCCCGTGCGGCGTCAGCCGCGAACCCTTCGTCCCTGCTCGACGTTCTTCCTCCTATTGTACCCAGTTATCTGCTCCATCGATAGCAAACCATCAAAACATCGAATGACCCGAAAGGTTGTGTTTGAGTCGCGTTCGTGGTTTCATGCAATACGCTGCATTGCGCGCATAAACCCTGGTAGCGAACGAATGTTTCACATGAAACATCGCGACGCTCAACTCGGCGGGGCCAAGCGCGCAGGGCTGGCGCCGGAACGAAAGCGCGCAGCTCGCATGTGCGAACGCGCCCGGAACGCGCAGGCGCGCAAAAGCTCGCGGGCTCACGGCCCGCAGCGGCAGCACGAGAAGCGAAACGCAAACGAACAAGGAGTAACCATGGCGAAGGACATCCCCTACGATCAGAAGTACTATGATCCGGAGATCGAATGCATGCCGCGGCCGGAGCTTGAGGCGCTGCAGCTTGAGCGCCTGAAGGACATGGTGGCCTACGCATACGACAACACGGTGTACTACAAGCGCGCGTTCGACGAGGCCGGCGTGAAGCCGGGCGACATCGAATCGCTCGACGACATCGCGAAGTTCCCCTTCTGCGACAAGAAGACGGAACGCGAGACGCAGCATGTGGGCAGCTTCTTCGGTGAGATGTGCTCCGTGCCCGAGGAAGAGGTCATCTTCATGGCCACCTCGTCCGGCTCGACGGGCGTGCCCACGGTCAGCCCCTTCACGCAGGAGGACTTCGACCTATGGCAGGACACCGAGGCTCGTTTGTTCTGGCAGGCGGGCATGCGCCCGAACGACCGCTACGTGCACGGCCTGAACTTCGCCCTGTACGTGGGCGGCCCCGACGTCATCGGCGCGCAGCGCCTGGGCGCGCTGGCCATCTGGGTGGGTGCCGTGCCGTCCGACCGCCTGCTGTTCGTGCTCAAGCAGTACCAGCCCACCATCATCTGGACGTCGCCGTCCTACGCGTGGCACCTCGGCGAGATCGCCAAGGAGAAGGGCTTCGACCCCAAGGAAGACTTCAACATCCACACCATCATCGTGGCCGGCGAGGCGGGTGGCTCCATCAAGTCCACGCGCGAGGCCATCGAGAACCTCTGGGGCGCGAAGGTGGTCGACTTCTACGGCCTGTCCGATATCTACGGTGCCTGCGCCGCTGCGTGCGAGGCGCACGACGGCCTGCACATCGTGGAGGACCAGATCCTCGTGGAGACGGTGGATCCGACGACCGGCGAAGTGCTGGCTCCGGGTGAGACGGGCGAGCTGGTGTACACGACGCTGTGCAAGAAGGCTCGCCCGATGATCCGTTTCCGCACGGGCGACATCGGCTACGTGAGCACTGACACCTGCGAATGCGGCCGCACGCTGGCGCGCATTCACGTGACCGGCCGCAAGGACGAGATGTTCATCGTGGGCGCCGTCAACGTGTTCCCCAGCGACATCGAGTACGTGGTGCGCGGTCTGGACGGTCTCACGGGCGAGTACTCCATCCGTGTGTACGAGAAGAACTTCACCTGCAAGTACGAAGTGTCCGTGGAGCGCTCGCTGGGCAGCGACGAGCCGTACGACGAGGTGGCAAGCCGCACGGAAGCTGCGCTCAAGGCGCACACCGGCGTGCGTCCTGCCAAGGTTATTGTGTATGATGCAGGCAAGCTGGGCACGTCGTCCGAACACAAGGCCTCCAGGTTCATTGATGAACGTGGCTGCGTTACGCGATAACCCCCCGTCATCCTGAGCGGAGCGCCGTAGGCGCGGAGTCGAAGGATCTTGCTGAAAGGAACCACTTATGACTGTTGAAACCACCTTCGCCGTTTCCGGGCAGCACTACCTGTTCAACGTGCAGACGTTCGCCCACACCGTGCTAGCGCTGGGCGGCGACGCGTACGCCTACGCGCTGCGCGACCGCACTACGCAGGGCGTCATCGACGACGTCGCCGGCGGGAAGAGCGACTTGGGCGTGCTGTTTCAGACTTCGGCCACGGCTGACGAGGTGAACGCTGCACTGGATGCCGCGGGTCTCGAATTCGTCGAGCTCATCCAGTCGGCGCCGCGCGTGGCGCTGCCGAAGAGCCACCCGATGGTGAACGCCTCCAGTCTCTCGCTGGAGGATATGGAGGATTTCCCGTACCTGTATTTCGAGCAGGACGAGGATTCGCCGGTCGCGTTCGCCGAGGAAGCGCTGGCCAGCGTGCCGCGCGCCAAGAGCATCGCCTGCACCGACCGCGCGTCGCTGTCCGAGCTGATCGTGGCGCTGAACGGCTACACCGTGACCAGCGGCATCCTCGTGGGCATCTCCGACGGCGCGGGCCTGAACACCGTGCCGCTGGACACCGACGTGAAGCTGCACCTGGGCTACGTGGTGCGCAAGGGCGAAGCGCTCAGCGACATCGGCCAGCGCTTCGTCGACACCCTCAAGAAGAACCTCGAGAAGTACGCGCGGTTCTAGGGTTTCGGCGGCCTGCCGGCCGCCGAAACAAGCCGACGCTGCGGGCCGCTCTGGCACCCCATCTTCGCGCGATCCCGCAAGCTCGCGTACCATATACGCGTCGCTTGCGCGATCCCACGAATCTGGGCCGCCAGAGCGGCCCTCGCTGACTCGCTACGCCAACCCGGTAGGTTGTTTCGCGCTTCGCGCGAGCCCTTCTGCCGATGTTCACCCAATGCCCCGTTTCCTACGAAGCAGGGTATTTTTTGTTCATTACGATTGACAAGATGCGGAAATGAGAAGGTTTGTTCATTGCAATGAACAAACCGTGCGTCGCGAGCTTACGCCAGCCCTTGGCGTTCGTCGTCCTCGTCCCAGTCGGCGGGGCGGGGACGGCCGGCCAGGTCGAGCGCCTCGTCGCTGACGGGCGGGACGGTGCTGGTTCCCCATTTGGCGCGCACCTGCTCGCGACGGGCGCGCTCGGCCCGCGCCTCGCTGGGGCGCATGGGGTGGGGCATCTCGGCGGCGACGGTGTTATCGCGCGACAGCGCCATGCGGATGCGCAGGTACTCCCAGATCAGCAAGCACGAACAGGATGGTCATCACGATGAAGGTAGCCGATCACGGCGCCGGGCAGCCCGGTGAAATTCACTAGCAGGATGGGCACGAACAACGCGAATCCGAACGTGATCACGTACAGCTTCGTGACGGAGCGCTGCTGGCGCAGCACGGTGATCACTTGGTACAAGGAAGTCGATGGCCGCCGTCACGCCGCCTGCGGCCAGCATGATGTAGCACAGTCCGCGGAACTGCTCGAAGTCCACGCCGTATAGAAAGCTCATCACCGGGATGCCGATCCATGCCATCGCGAGCGTCGTGACGCCGGTGACCGCGACGATGACCGCCATGATCACGACGATGATCAGGTCGAACCGCTTGCGCTTCGCAGGGTCGGCCCACACGTTCGCCATCTGCACGAGCAGCGGCTTGTAGATGAACCCGACGGTCAGCAGGATGCCCTGCGCGGGGAAGTACAGCGCGTTGAAGTACAGCTGGTTGTCGTAGCTCAGTACGCCTTCCATTACGAACTTCGGCATGTTGTCGATGAATGCGTACAAGAACAGCGCGATGAACAGGGGGAAGCACTGTTTGAACAACTCGACGATGCTGCCGACGTTCCAACGTTTCGACCTTGGCGTCTCGAACATGGCCAGCGGGAACGTGAGCACGATGAAGGTGGCGAACGCCGCGACGGCCATGACCACGCACGACACGGCCAGGTTGCGGGTGATCAGCAGGCACAGCGAGAACGCCACGAGCACCACGACGGAGCGGAACGCCTGCGACACGCCCGACAAATACAGCTTGTCAACCTGCTGCAGCCTCCCCTCGTACACGTCGGCCAGGCCGTCTACCATTTTATAGAGGTACACGCCCAGGCTGATGGTGAACATCTGGCTCTCGTAGCCGCGCACCGTGCAGTACGCCACGCCCACCAACACCATGAACGCGCAGGTGATCAGGCGGTTTATCTGGTAATCCGAGAACGAATGCTCCTCGGTCACGTCGGATACCTGATAGGTGCGCACGCCGTAGTTCGCCAGGATCATGAGCAGCGTGCCGGTGACGAATGCGAGCGAGAACATGCCGGCTTGCTCCACGCCCACCAGCTGCGTGACCACGACGGTGAGGATGGGGAACACCATGCCCCATGCGCCCACGCCCACCGTGTTCCACTACATAGTCGCGCGTGGTGCGGTGCGCGGCGTACTCTTCCTCCTGGTCGGCAAGCGAGCGCTCGGATACCGCGCCCAGCAAGCGGTTGCACCAGCGGTTGACGCCTTTCGTGATGAAGTTGGGCTTACGCCGCTTGCTGGTTGCCTGGCGCTCACGCGAAGAAGCGCCGAGGAACGGCGTCGTGTCAGATGGCGCGGGCGTTTCATCGATCACGGTGTCGTCGTGCAAGGGCTCCGTCGGTTGTTTTGCGTGCGAACCGTGTTTGGTGTCGTTGCGCGTAATGCGATCCATGATGTCGCGTCAGGCTCCTTCGCTGCGTCGCATGCCCATTCTCTCTCAAGGAGCATTATATAGTTCGCATGTGGGCGCTACGCCAAGATTCATACCAGCAGCAAACGGAAGCGCTCCGCTTAGCGAATCCATGGCGCGCTCACGTGTACGCAAAATGCAAGCCATGACAATTTCAGGCGGCGTTTTCCGGTTGTGGCGATAAAGGTTTGCTTGTTTTCCCAGCTCGTAACAATCCCATACGCCTATGGCCGTCTTGTTTAGCCTCCGAAATCGTCATGGCTCGTCTTTTGCGTCCAGCATGGTTTTGCGGACGAGGAAAGAGACGGAAAGCGCGAGGGGCGAGAGGCGCTCTGCCCAATTGGGGGAGTTTGACGGCATGTGGGCGAGCGCGAAGCCGTCCGCGCTCGTGCGCAGCGGTATACTTGCATGACCAACGTGCAAAGATGCGAAGGGGAGAGTCCATGATCGAAATACTGTGGCACGGTCGCGGCGGCCAAGGCGCCTTCACGGCTGCGCGGCTGCTGGGCGCGGCGGCATCGCTCGACGACGGTCGGCATGCTTTGGCGTTTCCGTCGTTCGGGCCCGAGCGGCGCGGCGCGCCGATGCGGGCGTTCACGAAGCTGTCTGACGAGCCCATCGGCGACCGCAGCGCCGTGGCGAAGGCCGACTACGTGATCTACCTCGACGATACGCTGCTGGGCGAGGGCTGGGAAACCGAGCTGAAGCCCGGTGGCGTCGTGCTGGTGAACAGCGTGCGTATGTTCGACGACGAGCGCATCGCGGCGCTCGATGCCGACGGCATCTCGGCGGCCGTTCTGGGCCGACCGATTCCGAACACGGTGTTCCTCGGCGCGCTGTCGGCGCTGTGCGATCGGGTGAGCGTCGAGAACGTGCAGGAAGCCATCCGCCAGTACATGCCGGCGAAGCTGCACGCGAAGAACATCGCCATCGTGGACGCTGCACGGGAGGCGATGGGCGAAGTCCAGACGGAGCGCGAAGTCGAAGGAGCCCATGCAGCGCCAGCTGAAAGCGCTCCGAGTCTGACCGCCTGCGGCGGCTCCGCTCAGGACGACGTCGTCGTATCTCCGCGTCCTGCGTCTCGCATCCCCGCTCTGCGCTCCGCCGACCTCGATCCTGCCGATTTCGCGCACTCCACCTGCTTCGATGCCGGCTACCTTACGGTGAAGAACGCCGGGTGGCGCAACCTGCGTCCCGTGATCGACGCGGCGTCGTGCACGGGATGCCTCCAGTGCTACCTCTACTGTCCCGACGGCACGGTGTACAAGGTTCCGTCGGCTTGCCAGCCGACGGAAGCAGCCGACGCTGCGGCTTCCCCCGGCACCCGATCTCGCGGCGATGCCGAAGGCTCGCGTGCCGAAGTATCCCCTGAGGGGACTTCCTGCGGGGCGCGCTTCGCCTCCGCCATCCCCGCGATCTCGGGCACCGGGGAAACCCTCGCTGGCTCACTGGGCGAACCTGCGTGCGCGTTCGCTCCCGTCGCCATCGACCTCGACTTCTGCAAGGGCTGCGGCATCTGCGCGAAGGCGTGCAAGTTCAACTCGATCACGATGATCCTTGAAAGCGAGGCGAATGCCCGATGAAACGGTTCCTTTCCGGCGACGAAGCGTTCGCCGAAGGCGTGCGCTTGGCGCGCCCGCAGGTGATTTCCGCGTATCCCATCACACCGCAGACGGTGGTGGTGGAGCGACTGAGCGAGATGGTCGAGGACGGCTCGCTGGCCGCCGAGTACGTGCACGTGGAGTCCGAGCACTCGGCGCTGGCGTGCGCCATCGGCGCCTCGGCCACGGGCGCTCGCACGTTCACGGCCACGTCGAGCCAGGGTTTGCTGTACATGGCCGAGTGCCTGACCTACGCGGCGGGCGGACGGTTCCCCATCGTGATGATGAACGCGAACCGCGCAACCGCGCTGCCGTGGAACATCTACGGCGACCAGCGCGACTCGCTGGCGCTGCTCGACCACGGATGGATCCAGGTGTACGCCGAGGACAACCAGGAGGCGCTCGACCTGGCGCTCATGGCGTACGCGGTGGCCGAGGACCCGGCCGTGGCAACGCCGGTTATGGTGAACCTCGACGGGTTCGCGCTCACGCACACCTACGAGACGGTTGACGTGCCCGAGCCCGCCGAGGCCGACGCGTTCCTGCCACCCTACGAGCCTGCGGGCAACCGGTTCGACTTCGAGCATCCGGTGAACATCGGCTTCTCGGCCGGTCCCGAGTACAACCGCCACTTCAAGTACTGGGAACATCGCGACATGCTGGACGCGCCTGTCGTCGTGGAACGCGTGGAGCAGCGGTTCGCCGAGGTGCTCGGACGGCAGTATCCCGGCATGATCGAGACGCTGAACTGCGACGATGCCGATGTGATCCTGGTCACGCTGGGATCGGCGGCCGGGCTGGTGCGCTCGGTGGTGCGGCAGCTGCGCGACCAGGGCGTGCGCGCGGGCATGCTGCGCATTCGCTACCTGCGTCCCATGCCGAGCGCGCTCATCGCCGAGGCGCTGCGCGGCGCGAAGGCTGTGGGAGTGCTGGAGAAGGACGTGTCGTTCGGCGCCGAGGGCACCGTGTTCACGAACGTGAACTCCGCCCTGCAGCAGGCGGCCGCAGGCGTGCCCACGTACAACTTCGTGGGCGGCCTGGGCGGCGACGATATATCGGAAGCGCAGGTGAGGGGCATGTACGCCATGCTCGCGCAGGCGGCCGAGGGGACGGGCGAGCTGCCGCGCGTATCGTTCCTCGGGATCGATTCTCCGGCGGATTGTCATCCTGAGCGTAGCGCGCAGCGCGGAGCCGAAGGATCTCGTGCGGAGTCAGCCGAAGCTCTGTCGGAAAGGGGGCGGTAGCCATGGCCGTCAACGCCAAGAACATCACCGACGACGAGTTCTTCTTCGGTCATAAGGCGTGCGCCGGATGCGGCGGGTCGTTGGCCGTGCGCGTGGCACTCAAGGTTCTGGGGCCGAACGCGGTGTGCGCGCTGCCTGCGGGTTGCATGAGCGCCGTCGGCTTCAACTTCCCGCAGCTCAGTTTCGCCAACAACGCGATGATCACGCCGTTCGCAGCCACGGCCAGCGTGCTCACCGGCATCGAGGCCGGCCTGCGCGCGCAGGGCAAGAAACCCGACGATTGCACGGTGGTGGGCTTCGCCGGCGACGGCGGCACCGCCGACATCGGCATCCAGGCGCTGTCGGGCGCCATCGACCGCAACGACGACGTGCTGTACATCTGCTACGACAACGAGGCGTACATGAACACGGGCATCCAGAAAAGCTCGCTCACGCCGTTCGGCGCCAAGACCACCACCACGCCTGCCGGGTCGAACATGCGCGGCTGCCTGACGCAGAAGAAGAACATGTTCGAGATCGTGGCCGCGCACGGCATTCCCTATGCGGCCACGGCGTCCATCGGCTACCTCAACGACTTCATGCGCAAGGTGGAGCACGCCGCCTCCATTCGCGGGACGAAGTACATCCACGTGATGGCGCCGTGCCCGACGGGGTGGGGCTGCGGCGTGGACGAGACGGTGGACATCTCGAAGGACATCGTCGACTGCGGCCTGTGGTACCTCGCCGAGTACGAGGGCGGGGCGTTCAAGCTCAACCGCAACCCGCGCGAGTTCGCCAGCGTCGAAGCCTACCTGCGCCGTCAAGGCCGCTTCAAGGCTCTTACCGACGAGGACATCGCCCAGGTGGAAGCCGCCCGCGACGCGAAATGGGAGGTCATGCGGAGAGACTGGGCGTAGCGAGACCCAATATCGGCACGAGCAAGATGAAGGGCGTCGTTTGCAGCGGCGTTTTTATATTCTATCGGATACAAAACAAATCATATGATATACTCCTACCAATCAAACGATTGATAGGAGGACTCATGTCGAAGGATTTGACGGCTCAAGACATCAAGCGCATTCGAAGGAAGTACGGCTTGACGCAGCAGGGTTTCGCTCGTTTGCTTGGATTGGGTGAGGCGAGCGTCGTACGCTACGAGAACGGGCAGACGCCCAGCAAGGCGAACGCGAACCTCATTCGCGCAGCCGACAACCCGGCCTTCATGCGGGATTGCTTCGAACGCGACGGAGATTTGCTGTCGCACGAGCAGCGCGGCAAGGCCGAGCAGATCATCTACGCTCTGGTAACCTTCGACGAGGACGGGGACATCATGGATATTAACGAAATGTACGAAATCACCTTGCAGCAAGAAGTGCTGAACGAACAGGCTGCTCAGTTACTGGGGGAGGTTTCTCGCTTGCGTGCCGCCGCACGGGAAAAAGGGGACGAGATTTCTGCTGCGGTGTACGAGGATGCGTTCATGCAGCTGGCGTTGGCCAAGCGACGCATTATCGACGAAGGTCATTTGAACAAGGTGAGGCTATCGGAGATCAAGGGCCAAATCGAATGCATAGAGCTTTTGGCGAAGAGCCGCGAAGCGAAGGCCGCATAGCATGGAGAGCATCGAATGTTACTCGGATGAAGAACTCTATGAAGGAATACAGGAGATCGTCAGCTCATCGGTCGTCGGTGCGTGTCTTGCGCCTTCGGATAAGCCTCAAGCTATTTTGCTTGGCGGCCAGAGCGGAGCAGGGAAGACGACTCTTCACAACGTCTTTCGCAATGCGATGAACGGTAACGTGATTGTCGTTAACGGTGACGAGTACCGTTCTTTTCATCCGCGATATAAACAGATCTGCGCCCAATACGGCATCGACTCGCCTGCACATACGGCGGCGTGGGCCGGTCGGATGGTCGAGGCGATTATCGATGCGCTCTCCATTATGGGATACAACCTCATTATCGAAGGGACGTTGCGCACGTCCGAAGTCCCCCTGAAGACTGCGCGGCTCCTACGTGATCGCGGGTATAGCGTATCGTTGGCGCTCATGGCGGTTAAGCCGGAGATATCGCTCATCAGCTGCCAGTTGCGATACGAGCAGATGCGCATCGCCGGAACGGAGCCGCGCGCGGTCGATCCGGCCCACCACCTTTCCATCGTCAAGAGCATCGTCGGCAACTTGAAGGTGTTGGAAGAGTCGGGCATGTTCGACGATATAGGCCTGTACTCGCGCAGCGAGCAGCGCCTCTTCTCCAGCGCGGACGACGAAGAACCGGCGAGCGAAGCGCTCGAACGCATCCTCTTCGGAGCATGGACCGCCGAAGAAAGCGCTCACTACGAATATCTCAAGCAACGCCTCGAACAAGCAAAGGCTCTTAAATGAGGCGACAAATCGACCCAGACTGCCGATATCAAGAAAGCCCGAGAACTTTTGAGCGAATGGAGGGAGCGACATGCTTGAGACGAGGACGTGGGATGCTGCAGATCATCTTGCTTCGCCTGACGATATTGCCGAGTACCTCAGCGAGGCTCTCAAAGACGGGGATCCTGGATATTTTGAGCATGCGCTCGGTGTCGTGGCAAGGGCTGAAGGGATGTCTTCGGTTGCGGCTTCCACGGGATTGAATAGAGAGAACTTGTATCGAACCCTATCCGACGACTCGAATCCTCGATTTCAAACCGTTGTGAAAATACTCGACAGCCTTGGTCTCGCGTTCGATGTGAAGCCCGTTGCCGATTCTGTGCAAACCGTCGCGCACTAAAAAGGACGTTCGGATTGCTGTTTTCGGTTCTCGGTTAGCTTCACGGTTCGGGGTCGAACGAGTCTACGAGGTCGATGAGGTCCTGCTTTTTGTGGATGTCGAGCTTGGCGTAGATGCGCTTCGAATGCATGCGCACGGTGTTCTCGGAGATCACCAGCTCCTCGGCGATGCGCACCGCCGCGCACGATGTGCTCCATGACCTCGGCTTCTCGTGCGCTCAGGCGGAACTTCTGGCAGATGCGGGCCGCCTGCTTGGAGATGCGGTCCTGATAAACAGGCTCGCCGTCGTTCGCCTACGCCAGCAGGACGGTGGTCACCTGGGACACGCCCTTCGTTCCCGTCGCGTTGTGCTTGAACGCGCTGGTGGGCGGCCCGGTTCTGACTCTTTTCGGCTTGCGGTTCTCGCGGTGGTCGCCGTTAGAAAGCCGGGTGGGCGGGATGCTGCTCGCCCTCTCGTCCGCAGCTCTCCTAGCGAATGCGGGCGTGTACGTCGCCCAAGGCATGAGCGTACTTACGATGAGAAACTACCTTGTGTCCGCAGAACAGCTTGTACCGACGTATGGCGCGATGGCGACGGTTTTCTTCCTGCTTGCTGTAGCCGGGGTTGCAGTGGACGCTCTTCCGCTCATGCGCGGGCGCGGCATCTCGGTTGCATCGGCCGCCATCGCGTCTGCGCTGGTGTTCGCCGGCATCTTCGTGATGCGTTTCGCGTTCTACATGATGCATATGACCTACGGCATCAGTTTATAGCGCTGTTGGCGTGGTACCCTGCTGGGGACAGACCCGGTTGAAGGAGTTTCGATGATCGCGGATGCATCCGCCAAAGCCGCCCACCTGCGAACAATGAGCACCCTCGTCGTGCCTTGTGTTGTCGCCTCTCTGGAGGCTTAGAGGGTATGCATCTGTCGAACACGATGCTCGACGTACTGGGCACTGCTCCGGTGGAAGCGGTCATCATCTACACCTGGAGCCGCGTGCTGCATATGCGCAACAGGGCCGCATTCTACCTTCTTATGTCAAGCTGCATGCTCGTGGTAGTGTTGACGCGCGGCGATGCGGGAACAGGGATGCGCTTCGCCTACCTCGTGTTCACGGGAGGCGTGCTGCCCTTCCTCATGGCAGACGAGCGTCCTGCGCGAAAAGTGTTCGTCATTGCGCTCATGAACGTGGCAATCATGATCGCCGAAGTGCTGGGGACGGCGTTGTGGTACGGCATGACGGGAATCGACATCATCGATTACGACAATACGCGGGCGCATCTCGGAGAGTTCGCGATCATGCACGCGGTCCATCTCGTCTTGATGATAGCGCTGTTCGCCGCGCTGCGCCTCGCTCTACAACGCGGCGAGTCTGCGGGATCGATGAATTTGCGGCTGTTCCTCTGGTTTCCGGTCGTGCAGGCTCTTCTGCTGACGGTTCCCCTGATTGCAGGGGTGTATGCCCGCCTGGGTTCCAGCGTGCTCTTCTACGGCATGTCGGTGCTTGCGATCGGGTGCTTCGTCGTGGATGCGATGCTGTTCGCTTCGATGGACCGCTACGCTCGCAAGCGGCATGAGGATCAGCGAGCCGCGCTGTTGCAGGGTCAGCTGGATGCGTGTCTTGCGCAGTGCAATGCGTTCGTCTTGGAGGTCGAGCAGACGGCGAGGATGCGCCACGACGTGCGAAACCAGGCTCATGCGGCTATGGCGCTTGCCGAGAGAGGCGACTATGTGCGCGCCCGTGATCATATATCATCGTTTCGGTCATTATATTTGCCGAAGTGACCGAAAAACCCGGAAGGGGCAAAAGCTTCATCGTATATAATCTCGTGGAGCGCAGCACGCTTATCCCCTCCATGCAAACCAGAGACGTTAGCCGATGCCATGTACCAGGTCGTAATAGTAGAAGACGATGCCGCCCAAGCCGAGATCATCCGGAGCATGATCGAATGCTCCCCGCGTGGCGGCGAGCTCGCCATCGAGCATGTTGTCGACGCCGAATCTTTGACGGCGCGTCTTGCGGAGGAACCGGCCATTGACGTTCTCGTGATGGATATCGAGCTGGGCTCGGAAGACGCGAACGGCATCGACCTCGTGAAGCGGTATTTCCCCGCAGGGTGCGGCACGCAGGTGATCTACGTCACCGGCTTCGTCGAATACTGCACGAGCGTGTACCGCACAGAGCATCTGTATTTTCTGGTAAAGCCGTTCGCGCAGGACGACTTGGACGACGCGTTGAGCCGCGTGCTCGAGCGGCTCGAGGCCGACTCGAGCAAGCCCCTGAGCGTTCGGCTTGGAAGCAGGGTAGTGCTTGTCGAGCCGAGCAGGATCAGCTATATCGAAAGCGATCGGCGCAAAGTACGCATCCATGCGGGAGCCGAGGAGATCGAAGCGTACGCGTCGTTGTCCGACCTCGCTGCCGAGCTGCCTGCTTCGTTCATCCAATGCCATAAGAGCTTCCTGGTAAACATGGATCACGTCAAGGAACTCAAAGCGGACAGCGTGGTGCTCTCGTCGAACCAGGTTGTGCCCGTGAGCCAGAAGCGCCGCAAGTTCGTGCGCGAAGCTGTCTTCTCGCGCGTGCAATCCAAGCTGTAGGACGGCGAGACTCTCGTATGCCCGATGCTCTCCTCGACATCATCGGGGTCGTTCCCGTGCAATTGGTGTTCGCCTATGCGCTCACCAAGATGCTCAATATTCGCAGGCTCTCCCTGTTCTGGGTGCTGGAACTTGTTTTCGTGCTGCTTATCTCCTCGTTTCGTTCAAGCATGAGCGTCGAGTTCAGATTGGCGGCCTCCGTGCCGCTCGCCCTCATTCCCATATTCCTATCGCAGGGAAGCCTCGCGCGCAGGATTCTCGTCGTGACGCTGGCGCATCTGGTGCTTTTCTTCGCGGAGCTGCCCGGCGGCGCCCTGTGGATGTCGATGACCGGCACGCCGGTCGCCGATTACGAGGCCGTTCGAACGCATCTTGGCGCTTTTTTCCTGACTCATGCGGCTCATATGGCTCTGCTCGTTCCGCTTCTCGCGATGCTCTGCATGCTGCTGAACCGTTTCGGCAGCGCTCAGGAACGGGGAATGGGCGAATGGCTGCCCGTGCTTTTTTCCTTGGAACAGCTTGTTCTGGTGAACGTGATGATCCTTTTACCGCTCGGCTACATCCAGGAATCGATGACGTATTACGGCGCAAGCGTGGTGCTGGCGCTTGTCGGTTTCGCGGTCGATCTGCTGCTGTTTGAGGCTATGGGTCGCTTCGCCCAAAAGCGGCGCGACGATGTCCGTGCGACGATGCTCGAAGAGCAGCTGGATCGGTATCTCGCGCGTTGCGGGGAGTTCGTTTCGGACATTGAGCATACCTTGAAGGTGCGGCACGATATGGGCAACCACGTACAGGTGGTGCTTGCCCTGTCGGAACGCGGCAACTTTCAAGAGGCCCACGAACATCTTGCCTGCATGGCCGAGGTGCTTAACGATACCCGCCGAAGCGAGGAGGCAGTCTTATGATCGTGCGGATGATCATCGCGGTAGGCGTGCTGCTGCTGATGTGCGCGATTATGGCGGTGCTGGCGCGCCGGCTGCGCGGCGTGCCCCCGACGCGTCTTTTGATTAACCTTTTGTTCCCGTTCAGCCAGCTGTGCATCGTTGCGTTCCTCTTTTATTATGCGATTGCCTACGAGCTGCCTTTTTGGATGTTCGCGCTGGTCGCGGTCGTGGGCGCCCTGTGCGGACCGGTCGATCTCGTGCTGTTCAAAGCGTTGGAGGAGTCCGAGAAGCGCGAGCTGTCCCGCGAGCGTGTGCGTCTGCTGGAAGAGCAGTTGCAAGCGCAGGAACAGTATTTGCGGCGTTTATCGGCGGACATCGATGAAGCGCGCCGCGTTCGCGAAGACGTCGCACGCGAGCTAGCGGCGGTGGACGATCTGCTGCAACGGCAAGAGGCCGAACAGGCATCGCGGGGGCTGATGAAGGCGGTCGGCATCATGGATTCGTCCTGCAAGCGCTCGTGCGAGCACCAGGTGGTCGATGCCCTCGTCTCGATGAAGGCTGCCGTATGTGCGGAGCGAGGCATTCGACTCGAGCTCGATCTGGCGCTGGCCGACGATGTCTCTCTGCCGAGCGTGGAGCTGTGCGCGGTGTTCTCGAACCTGCTGGACAACGCTGTCAGCGCATGCGGCAAGGTGCCGGAGGGCGCGCGGTTCATCAAGCTGAAAGCACGTGTGGATGCCGGCTATCTGGCAGTGCGGATGGAGAACAGTTGCGCGCCGGCTGAACCTGGCGAGGCCCGTCGCGCTCCGCGCCGTTCGCGCGGCGACCGCCTTCCCGAGCACGGCTGGGGCCTGAACATCCTCAAAACCCTCGCCGACCGTCACGACGGCACGTTGGAAACCGTGCAGGAAGATGGCGTGTACCGCACAACGGTGTTGCTGAAACTGGATGCAAGGTGAGGTGGGATATGAGGTTCATCGTTTCTCCTGCTAAGAAGATGAACGTGGTCGACGATGCGTTTGGATGGCGCGATCTGCCGATGTTCGCGGATCGGGCTGCGCGTCTGGCCGATGCGGTGCGGGCGCTCTCGTACGACGAGGCGAAGGCGCTGTGGCAGTGCAGCGACGCGCTGGCCGAACTCAACTTCGAACGCTTCCGCACGCTCGACGTGCGCTCCGGCGCGTTGACGCCGGCGGTGCTGGCCTACGAGGGCATCCAGTACCAGAACCTTGCGCCGCAGGTGATGACGATGGAGCAGTTGGATTACCTGCAGGAGCATCTGCGCATCCTCTCGGGGCTCTACGGCGTGGTGCGCCCGCTCGACGGCGTGGCGCCGTACCGCCTGGAAATGCAGGCGAAGCTCGCGGTGGACGGCGCGCGCAATCTCTACGAGTTCTGGGGCGACAGCCTGAGCCGCGTGCTCGCGGCCGAAACGGACGTCATCGTGAACCTGGCATCGGTGGAATACGCGAAGGCCGTCGTTCCCTCTGCGGATCGCTGCGGGGCAAGAGTGCTCACCTGCCTGTTCGGCACCGTCGACGCGCGCGATCGCCTCGTGCAGCGCTCCACCGCCGCGAAAGCCGCGCGCGGTACCATGGTGCGCTGGTGCGCCGAGAACGCCATTAAAGAACCTGCCGACCTGCAAGCCTTCGATGCGCTCGGCTACGCGTTCGATCCCGCTCGGTCGACCGACGATTGCTATGTATTCGTTCAGAAATAGCCATGCATAACCTCAAATAATCAAACAAACGGTTTTGACTCGAATTGATGACTCCTCTGAGCGCAAAGCTTTGCGAGAAGTTCTCGTGAATCGCCTGACGAATGCGGACCACCATGGACGACGAGGTCTTGTCGTGTTGCGCACGCCGGAGTGCATCGAGCTTTCGAATCCCGGCGGTTTTCGGGTGGATGTGAAAGCCGCCATTTCGCGCATCGGACAATATCACTATAATAGGAACATTCGCGAACAATTGGCCCACCCGTGCGGACGCGCATGGGCGGGCGACGGCCTGACGAGGAAAACCAATGACCATGAAACCGTACAACCCGCACGAGATCGAACCCCGCTGGCAAAAGGAGTGGGACGATGCCGACCTGTACAAGGTGACCGAGGATCCCTCGAAGCCGAAGAAGTACGTGCTCGAGATGTTCCCGTACCCCTCGGGCGACATCCACATGGGACACGTGCGCAACTACACCATCGGCGACGTCGTCGCGCGCTACTACAAGATGCGCGGCTTCGACGTGCTGCATCCCATGGGTTGGGACGCGTTCGGCCTGCCGGCCGAGAACGCGGCCATCAAGCGCAACAGCCATCCGGCCAAATGGACCTACGCCAACATCGACACGCAGAAGGCCAGCTTCAAGCGCATGGGCTTCTCGTACGACTGGGACCGCACCGTGGTGGCGTGCGACCCCGAGTACTACCGCTGGGGCCAGTGGATCTTCCTGCAGTTCTGGAAGCGCGGTTTGGTCGAGCGCCGCAACAGCCCGGTGAACTGGTGCCCGAACTGCGCGACGGTGCTCGCGAACGAGCAGGTCACCGAGGGCGAGTGCTGGCGTTGCCACGGCGCGGTGGAGAAGCGCGACCTCACGCAGTGGTACTTCAAGATCACCGACTACGCCCAGGAGCTGCTGGACGACCTCGACCAGCTGGACGGTTGGCCCGAGCGCGTCAAGCAGATGCAGGCGAACTGGATCGGCCGCTCCGAAGGCGCCGAAATCGACTTCGTGCTGTGCGGGCCCGACGGCGAGGCTCCTGCCGAGCCGACGGCCGACGACGTGATCACCGTGTTCACCACGCGTCCCGACACCTTGTTCGGCTGCTCGTTCTTCCTGCTGGCGCCCGAGTACAAGGGTCTTATGGAGCTGGTGGAGGGCACTGAATACGAAGCCGCCGTGCGCGAGGTGGTGGAAGGCGCCGCCAAGGTGAGCGCCGTCGAGCGCGCCCAGGGCGACCGCGAGAAGCACGGCGCGTTCACCGGCCGCTATATGGTGAACCCGGTGAACGGGGAGAAGGTGCCCGTATGGGTGGCCGACTACATCGTCAGCGACTACGGCACCGGCGCGGTCATGGCCGTGCCGTGCGGCGACCAGCGCGACTTCGAGTTCGCGCGCAAGTACGACCTGCCCATCATCCCCATCATCCTCGGCGAGGACGATCCGCTGTATCCCCAGCTCAACGGCGTGCAGGAGCGCCGCGTGACGTCGGTCGATTGGGAAGCGGCCTACGATGCCGAGGGCGTGCTGGTGCAGTCCGGCAAGTACACCGGCATGGTGGGCGGCAAGCATTCGCCCGCCGTCAATGCGATCATCGGCGACCTCGCGGCCGAGGGCAAGGGCAAGAAGACCGTGCAGTTCCGCCTGCGCGATTGGCTGATCAGCCGTCAGCGCTACTGGGGCAACCCCATCCCGGCCGTGCACTGCCCGGAATGCGGCCTCGTGCCCGTGCCGGAGGAGGACCTTCCGGTGCGCCTGCCCGAGGACATCGACCTGGCCGCAGGCGAGACGCTTGCCACGCACGAGGCGTTCGTGAACACGACGTGCCCGGTATGCGGCGGCCCGGCGAAGCGCGAGACGGACACGATGGACACGTTCACATGCTCCAGCTGGTACTACCTGCGCTACACCGATCCGCACAACGAGGAGCTGCCGTTCGCGCCCGAGAAGGCGAACCGTTGGATGCCCGTCGACCAGTACATCGGCGGCATCGAGCATGCCATCCTGCACCTGCTGTACAGCCGCTTCTACACGAAAGTACTGCGCGACCTGGGGCTGCTTGAGTTCGACGAGCCGTTCTCGAACCTGTTGTGCCAGGGCATGGTGAAGGACGAGCACGGCGAGACGATGTCGAAGTCGAAGGGCAACGTCATCGCCCCCGAGGACATGATCGCCGAGTACGGCGCCGACGCCGTGCGCGCCTACATCCTGTTCATGGCCCCGCCCGACAAGGACCTGCTGTGGGACGAGGGCGGCCTGGCGGGCATCTACAAGTTCATGAACCGCGCATGGCGCATCGTGAACGACCTGATGGGAGCCGCCGACGAGGAAACGCTGTACCAGCCGGGCGCGTCCGAGGACGAGGGCATCAAAGCGCTCGAACAGCTGGTGCGCGAGCGCCATCGCGTGGTGGGCAAAGTCGTTGACGATTTCGACCGCAACAACTTCAACACGGCGCTTGCCGCCATCATGGAGCTGACGAACGCGGCGAGCGACTATCTGCGCAAGTGCTCGCCTGAAGAGCGTGCCGGTTGCGAGGGGTCGCGGGCGGTCGATGCCGAGGTGGCCGAGGTGTTGGTGAAGCTGCTGGCTCCGTTCGCGCCGCATTGGGCCGAGGAACTGTGGCATGCGGTGCTGGGCAAGGACGGTTCGGTGCACACGCAGCCGTGGCCTGAATTCGATCCCGAGCAGGCCAAGGCTGACGAGGTCGAGCTGGCTGTGCAGGTGAACGGCAAGGTGAAGGCCAAGATCATGGTGGCCGCCGATGCTGCCGAGGACGACATCAAGGCCGTAGGCCTTGCAGCCGTCGAAGCGGCGCTCGAGGGCAAGGACGTTAAGAAGGTCGTCGTGGTGCCCGGCCGCCTGGTGAACATCGTCGCGAAGTAGAGGACGGGCGGCGCGCCTGCGGGTGCGCGGGTTGTGACATAGGAATGCGAGGGCGGCTCGGGTATTCGGGCCGCCCTCGCTGTATTCGGAACGCGGGCTGGCTGATTTTGGCACAAATTCACGGGTAGGGGAATGATAGGGGCCGAATCGGCCAGGTTTGAGCGAGTGGGACGAGCGTATGGCCAGGTCGGCCCCTCGCGCCCGGCAATCTGGCGGCCGGATGATTCCCCTACCCGCAAATTCGTGCCAGAATGTGGTATCATGCGTTCATGGATATGCTTATCGGACATATATCGGCGCTTGAATATTGGCGCACGGTGGGCGAGGTTTCTTGCGAACGGGTCGCCAGCGCCGAGCCGCTACGAGACAGGCCCGCGCCGTGATGGCGGCGAAGGAGAAGCCCCGCATAGGCGAAGGGAATCGGCGTCCTGCAGGATGCGCCCTTCCCTTGCACGTGCTGATTGCCGATGCATGCGTTCGCACCGAAACCGAGGGAGTGGTCACGCATACCTGGGGAAGCCCGTTTCCCGACACCGCATTCGCCGAAGCGGGCGAGGGGTTTTTGATGAGCGCGCCGGAATTCTGCTTCCTGCAGATGGCGGGTTGCCTGTCGCTCGTCCAACTGATTCAGCTGGGATTCGAGCTGTGCGGCACGTACGCCCTCGTCGGGGGCGCCCCGGCGGTTCGCCGTGCCGCCCCGTTGACGACGAAGGCCAAGCTAGCTGCTTTTGTCGAGCAGTCATCCGGGGCGCGCGGTTGCAAGAAGGCGGCTCGTGCCGTGCGGTACGTCCAGGACGGCGCAGCCTCGCCGATGGAGACCATGCTTGCCATGATGCTGTGCCTGCCCTACGGTCTGGGCGGTTACGGTTTGGAGAAGCCGCTGATCAACCATCGTGTCGACGTGCCTTCCAGCTCTAAAAGGCTGGCCGATCGCGCGTACTGCGTATGCGATCTTTGCTGGCCGGAGGCGAAGCTGTGCGTCGAGTACGATAGCGCGCGGTACCACGTCGACCCCGATCGGCAAGACAGCGACGCGCGAAGGCGCAGCACGCTGATCGCGTTGGGCTACACCGTGGTCACGGTGACGCGCGGCCAGGTGATGGACGCCGGCGCGTTCAATCGCTTGGCGCATCAGCTGGCCAAGCAGACGGGCAAACGGCTTCGGTACAGCGACCCGGATTTCACGCGCAAGCACCGCGCATTGCGGTCGGAGTTGTTGCAGACATTCGCACTCAAGGAGGATGCGCGATGAGCGTGTTGTTCGAGGAGATGGAAATAGGCTCGTTGCGGGCGAAAAACCGACTGGTGCGAGCAGCCACCTACGAGGCGTTAGCCGATGACGGTGGGCATATGACTCCTGAGCTGACGGCGATCTACGAGGAGCTTGCCGATGGCGGGGTAGGTACGATCATCGTGGGGTATGCACGCGTTATGCGAAACGAACAGCCGAATCCTCGGATGCTGGGCATCTACGACGACTCGTTCGTTCCCGAATTCCGGGCATTGACGGACATGGCTCACGCGCATGGGACGGCTATCGTATCGCAGATCGTATACGGCGGCTCGGCGACGAAGCTCCAGCCGCCCAGCAGGCGCATCCTCGGGCCGTCGGCCGTCGCCAACCCGAAGACCGGCATCGTGCCGGTGGAGGCCACGGTTGCCGATCTGCATGAGCTCGCCCAAGCATTCGCCGACGCGGCGGCCCGTGCTCAAACTGCCGGATTCGATGGCGTCGAGCTGCATGCGGCGCACGGCTACCTGCTCAGCCAGTTCTTGAGCCCCTTGCTCAACAGGCGCCGCGACGAGTACGGCGGTGCCCTGCGGAACCGTGCCCGCTTCCTTGTCGAGGTCGTCGACGCTGTGCGCTTGCGAGTGGGCGCGACGTTCCCGCTGATCGTGAAGCTGAACAGCTCCGACGGCGTGGAGGGCGGCCTGACTGAGGACGACAGCATTGAAGCGGCGAAGCTGCTGGCGGCTCACGGCGCGTCGGCTATAGAAGTGAGCGGGAACTGGCGGAACTGCCGTGTGCGCGACTTCGATGGAGAGCCGTTCTTCGCTCCCTATGCGAAGCGGCTTGCGTGCGAGGTCGACATTCCCCTGATCCTTACCGGAGGCAATCGGCGGCTCGATGCGATGGAGCGCCTTGTTGTTGAAAGCGCCGGCGGCATAGCGGGTTTCGGTCTTTGTCGGCCGCTTATCTGCGAACCGCGACTGGCGCGACGCTGGCGGGTCGATCCGCAGGCGAAGCCCCGCTGCGTTTCGTGCGATAAGTGCAGCACCACGCCGGGCCATCGCTGCATCTTGGAATGAAACAAGGGAACGGGGTTTACGACTCATAGCCG
>SCPN01000421.1_pt1 | contig 36758 bp, 66 predicted proteins | sample 6106831 | NCBI WGS metagenome assembly SCPN01 (sample SAMN10720447, study PRJNA508395) | human gut metagenome | isolation source: Participant 1, 0 month | reverse complement strand
GCATATGGAACGCTCTTAGTATTGAGCAACTAACATTCTCTTTCAGCTCGTTTGTTATCGCCGTGATTTTAGGTCCCACATCCGCTGCCAGGACCTGCTGCGCGTTGACGCTGTCCAACACATGGCACAACATGCTTTTTTCTATCATCTTGTTTGCCAGCCGCTCCAAGAATGCATCATTGTTAATCAGTTTCTCGAATAGGGCATTGTATACATTTGCGTGGACCGGGTCTGAGGTTTCCAGCTTCCTCAACTCCCGGATGAGCGCCGCCTGGTCTTCATCTATCTCAAAATTCGCCATCTTCTCTGCCTCCTAAAAGATATCATCAAACGCAAAGGTCATCTCTTCGTCATCATCCTTGTTCTTGTCCGAACAGGTGCGTATCCATCATCACCGTGGTCCGTCACGCAACGCCATCTCATTGATGGCCGTGTTGGCCAGCTCCTCCCTGGATAAGGTACAGATATACCGGAAGTTGGTGTCCGTCACCTGCTCGATGCTGCTCAGGTCTTTCCGTAACAGCTCGTTTTTCAAGGTGTTGTCATTCTCTGACGGCGTACCATCCGCACCGTTCCCAAATGCCATCTGTGTGACTGCCGGCAATGCCTTGATGCCCGCCCTAGCCTTCAGTATCTTGTTCTTACTCAACTTGGTTATCGTGGTTGTACTTGCCATCAGATTTCCTCCTCTATGACTTGCGCATCCATATGTTTGGCTCCATCATTGTACGTGCTCCCATCATGGATTCTCCAGTGATGCCAGGTTGTACATGTCAGCCTTCCCTTCTCCCTCCATCCGGCGTATGTATAGGGCAGGTGGTTTCCAATCACATTGTCATGATGGATGCTTCCATCGTTGTTGTGCTCCCCGTTCAGGATGTTATTGTTGTACCAGCGTACCTCCGCCCGTATCAGGATGTTATGAGGGCGGATGCATTCTTCCAGTCTTGCATCCTGAATCCGGTACAGGAAACGGTAACGATCCAGTCCGCTTACCTTCTTTACCCGCCGCACCTCCCGGCGGATGATATCATGGCCGATGTCAAAGAGTCATCTATATCCCGGACAGGATGATAATGTTCCTTACCAGTGCTCCTGGCCTCTCCAGTTCATACGCCGGCACCATCTCCACATCGGTAAATCCCAGGGACCGCACCGCCTGGAGCGTGCCCACCTCCGTCCCGCCAAGCCGGCAGGTGTCTGCATACATCATCAGCCGTACCCGGAAGTTTTCCCAGGTCTCGCCCTCGTAGCGCGTCAGTTTCCGGTCCAGGCCATGCTCCGGAAGCATCCGTGGACTGGCTGTCCTTACCATGCCTTCCTCCCGTGCCCGCCGGAGCATGGTCTTGTTTTCATCGAACAGCCGCCCGGTCACTTTGAAATAGATATACCACTGGTTCCTGGCCTTCCTTGCCTGTTTGAAGGGCGTGGACAGCAGATAATACATATATTCCCCGAATGTCTCCAGCATGGCGTCCCTCCTATGTGTTCCTCCTTGCCTGACCGTGATACCCAGCATGACCACATTCCCGGCCGTCAGCTCCACGTCCACTGCGGGGCCGTGAATACGGTCTTACGGTAGTCCGGTATGCTCTGGCGGAGCACATACCGGATGTCATCCTGTAAGAATAAGTTGAAGTCCGTCCTGTTGGAAAGAGACATGGCCCCTGCTATCAGGGACCGGGCCGTTTCCTCCACATCCGTCACCCCTGCCCCCTGTTTGAGGTACAGGGTGATGTCCACATCCTGATAGGTGATGGTTCCGGACTTTGCCAGGTAGTCCTCGTAATTATCCTTCAGCTGGTCCGCCGCCGCCTGGCCTTGCGCACCAGCTCCTCGCTGGCTTCCCCGCCGTCCCCACCACAATCACATCCACCGTTCCTGCCCCTTGGATGCTGGTCATCAATGTAGGCGCACATCACACCCGGGATGGCCTCCACGGCTGCCTTCAGCTTGGCCGATGTGGTATTGGTGGACAGTTCCTCCCAGCTGGACAGGGTCCGGCTGCGTAAGCCGGCTTCGCTCTCTTCATCTGCCCCTCGGAATATATCCATCCCTGCCGGTTCGTGACCTGCGACACGCCCTCCATATATAACATGCTTACCCTTATCTGGTCCTCACTCACATTGTAGCGCGCTCCGGCCGCTTCCGCCTCCACCAGCACGCTGCCCTCCGCCTGGCCCGCCTGTATCACTGTATCCTCTAACGCGTAGTAGACCAGCTCATCCCCATTGATGTCCGGGGCCGTCTTAAACATGTGCCCCTTCGTTATGATCAGGGGCCTGCCCGTAATCAGACCGGATAAGTGTCACATATCCCTGGGTCCGGGTCGCCGCCTTTCGAAACTTGGAAAAGTCCGCGGCCTTCAGTTCCAGCCACCTGCCTTCCGCATGCCTCAGGAACTGATTATTCAGGGATGGTCCGCGCCAGCCGGAGCAGCTCGATGTGTATCTGCACGCAGATACGTGTCAGCCAGTAAAAGACGCCGCCACTGCCCCACTTGGTGATGGTAAACCCTTCCGCCGCCAGCTCCTCCTTCAGCTCCTGCATCTTTGCATCGGCATCCGGTACCGGTATGATTTCATCCAGAATGCTTTCATCAATCAACGAGTTTCACCTCCGCCCCGTCCAGTTCCAGATTCATCTGGTAGGACACATCCTCATTTGCAATCTTAAATCCCACATGGATGTTCACTATGTCATCCTCCATCCGGGACACGCCAACCTCAATGCTGTGCGGGTTGATTTCCTCCCGTTTCTTTAACTTTTCCGTGACCCGGTTCTTTATCTGCAGCTCCTCCAGTTCGCCTATCTCCCGGTGGCAGAAATCCAACAGCGACCATCCGTAATCGGAATCAAAAACATTCTCCATGGTCAGGGCCTCCAGGCGGATGTCCTGCAGGAAACAGTCCAGGCCGCCCGCCAGTGCTTCCTCTCCCGATGCCAGGGGGACCGGCTGCCCGGCATCGTCTAACATCAGGTCCGTTGCCGTCAGTATCATAAGCATCTCCCCAGGATGTACGGCCGGCACTGCCCATATAAAAGCCCGACTGCCACTACATCCCCTTTCTTCAGGACCTGCTCCGTCCTTATATAAGGAATCGCGGGAAAGGCTTCATCCGTCTCCCCGTTTTCCTTCAGCAACCGCAGCGTCACATACGATGCCCCATCCTTCACGGTCCCTTCCATCACCTTTGCCTGGCACAGGGCCGGATGGCGTATATGCGGATAGTCTGTCCCTATGGTCTCATTCACCGTCAGTTTGACAAATTCGTCAAGAAAACCGGCCATTTTGAATCCCCTTCCTTCCAACTAAAATGATACATACATCCTCACGCTTCCCGTTTCATCCGCCTTCACCCGGACCGAGGTCACAAGGGCCTCCCCGTCAAACTTCCGGTGTCTTATCCGGATACGCTCTCCCTGGTGAATCCACGGGACCCCGATGGTCTTGATTTCGTTACCGCCGTTCCATTGGTTGAAGGAAAGGATGTTCTTCCCTTCCTCCAGTACATAGATAAGCGTCTGCTCTTCCCCGGTCCCCAGAAAAACCGGCCGGACCGGAAATAAAAGGATGCCTCCAGGCCCCAGACCCGGCCCACCTCCTGGATAAGCTCCGCCACATTCATGCGCGGGACCGGGACCACATCCTTTTTGGAGTACATGGTATCGGACAGGCGGTAATCCGCAATCCCGGCCCTTCCAAGGCCGAACCGGATGATATCCTGCGGACAGCAGTCCAGGAAGGTCTCCTTTACGTAGGTCCGTTTCAGGAACAGTGTATCGTCCAGTATCCGGTAAGGCCCCAATGCCTGGCCGTCCTCCATGTATCCGGTTAAGAGCGTGTCATATTCCCCATCATAGCCCAGTTCCACCTGAGCCGGGGCCATGGATGCAAGGTCCAAGAGCCCGGCATAACCGGGGTCATATTCCAAGGTGGCCCAGCTGCACTGCTCCCTCCGGCTGGAATGACATTCCACACGGATTCCCTGCGTGAATACCTGGTCCCCAACGGTTATCCGGAACCGTGGTGTAATCAGTTTCCGTTCTGCCATGCTGCCTCCTATGTATCCCGGGCCGGGCTCTCCGATGTCTTATCCTTAATCCTGGGGGCCTGACCTCTCTGTGTGTTCAGATATTCCTGGTAGTCGCTACTGATTCCCTGGGCTTGTGACATCCCTGCCTTGCTGCCGGAGGATGAGGTTTTACTGCTCCCCGCCGCCTGGGTCTGCACGGTAACCGGCAGGTACTCCCAAAATTCCAGTGCTGCCTCCCCATAACTGTTCTCTGTCTTCTTGGACAGGTCGATTCCTTTAAAATACACCCTGCTCAGACCGCAGGCCGCGGCCTGGCTGTTCACCACCGGCAGCGGTATGGCGGTCGTCTGCCCTGGCGGCTTAAACAGTAGCTGGATGGTCTGCACCATACTCTCAACACTTTCCCCGGCACTGGGTTCCAGCAGTAGGTCCACATTCATCTTCAGTGGTTCGTACCCATTAGGCTGGTAACCCAGGGTCACGTTGTTGTCATCCGTCACCGCGTCAATCACGGCGGCCCCGGTTATCTCCAGCTTCTTTACGAGGCCCGGGACGGCCACCCCCGCCACCAGCATGGATGTATCATTTATGTACAGCATTCTTCCCTTCCTCCCAGCCGCTTTCTATGCAGGCGTGACCGATACGTTCCCGTTGGTCTTTTCCTTGATGTCGTCAATCAGCTTGAATAAGAGCGGCAGGTCCTTCAGCCGTTCCAGGGACACATGCAGCTCCAGGCGTTGGATGACGGTCCCGCCTCCCTGCTGCCTCTGGCTCCATATGTTTCCCTGGCCGGACGGTTTCCTTTCTTCCTTCCCTCCGGTCAACAGCCTGGCAAAAGCCGCGCCTCCTTCCTGGTTTTCATCCCTCAGTGCCTGGAATGCGTCCCTCGCCGTATCCGCCGGCAGGGAAGCCGTCTGGCTCATGCCGGTATGGATGGTCTCAAACACACGCCGGCCGGACAGGGTAAGCTGGGACAGGGGTCCCTCCTTCGCATCGGAAAAGGGCAGCATCTGCCGGATTCTGGACAGAGCCCCCTTCACCGCCTCCACCGGCTTGTTCACGGCGGAACGGATTCCTTCGGTAAAGGTCTCCATTATCTTGACACCAGACTGTTTGAACAGACCTACAGCCCCATCCACCACACCACGGACCTTTGCCAGGCCCTGGCTCCACAGCTCCTTAATGCCGTTCAGCTTTCCTCCCGTCAATGTATTCAGGAAATCAAAACCTGCCGTATAGTAGCCCTTGACACCTTCTACAGCAGCCGCTGCAATCCCACGTATACCTCCGCCATTCTGCTCATAGGCATTTTTCATGTTATCCAGCTTCTGTTTGACAGTCCCGACAGCAGCTCCCATCACGTTGCCCATTACATTCCGGACCGCCTCCATTCGGCTTCTGACAGCCCCGCGGACCCGGTTAAACACATTGATACCGTGGAGACAATCGCGCCGCCAATGTTGAAGAAGAAGTCCTTCATGGCCTGCAGGCCCGCCCGTACTTTCTCCACACAGGCATTCCAGACGTTCTGGATGAAGGCGGATACCTTATCCCAGTTCTTCCAGAGCAGGATAAGCCCGGCCGTCAGGGCCGCAATTCCGATGACAATCCAGGTCACCGGATTGGCTAACAGGGCCGTTGTGGCCCCACACACTGGATATCAGGCCCGGAAGGGCCGCAGCTGCCGAAGCATCCCCTCGGACCATGTTGAGCAGGCCGGCCCCCATGGCCTTGATTCCATCCGCGGCGTACATCCCGTAAATCCGCAGGGTCTCAAAGCCGCTTTTTAAGCCGCCCACCATGCCAATGGTCCGTGTTATCGCCGTCCCGAAGATGCCGATGATAGAGGTCACACTCCCCGTCACGGTCAGGAACATGCCGAGGAACAGGACCGCATTTAGGGATGCCGGCAAGCCCCTGGTTCTCCGCAATCCATTCGGACGCCTTCCCCACGGCCTGCCCCGCCTTCCCAATCCAGTCATTCACAGTGGGCAGCAGATTCACCCCAAGCTCCTCCGTCACGTTGTGTAACTGCTGCTTTAACACCGTGTACTTCTGGGATTCCGTTGCGTTGATAGCCGTTGCCATCTCCTGGGCAGCGCTGCTTCCTCCGCCCAGCGCATCATACATATCCAGGATGCCCGTCTGCAGCTCTCCTGTCTTCCCGTACAGGAGGTCGATAACGGCCACCGCCTCGTCCGAGCCAAAGGCCTCTTTTATCTGTTTCTTCTCCACCGCGTCGATGGTATCGCCGTACTTACCTTTCAGGATTCCCAGGATTTCCGGCAAGCTCCGCAGTTGGTTGTTGGCATCCAGGAAGTTGAGTCCCAGATTCTCACCCGCCCCGGTGGCGGCATTTAATAACGCCTTATATTTGGTGGCTGCCTCGCTGCCCGACATGGTGGCCTGCAGCATGCCCAGCACGGACAGCTGCTCCTCCAACGGCACATTGGCCGATGTGGCGGTCCCTCCCAGGGCGCTGATGGCCGAGGCCATCTCCGAGCCGCTGGTCTTATACGCCTTGACGGCGGTCGCAATACCGCCCGCAAACATCTCCCCGAATTCCAGGTCTGACAGTTCTGAGTAATACCCTTTATAAATGCCATACCCGGTCGCAAACAGGGAGGTCATCTCCCCGGTCGTGGACTTGGTGGCCTTGGCCGTCAGGCCGGCCAGCTCCGTGAACTGCGCCACCCCTTCGTCCGTCAGGGACGCGATGCCCGATTTGATGTCATAGGCGGCTGTGATGAAATCAGCCTTTGTGGTCCCGGCCCAGGTGTCTGAAAACTGTCTGGCCGCATCCTCCACCGCTTTCAGGTCTGTGATTCCCAGCGACTTAAGCTCTGCCAGGGCATCCTGGGTCTCGAAGGTGGAACGGCAATCTTCATCATCCCGTTTGTGATTCCCACGCCCGCCGCCGTCATCCCACCTCCGGCCAGGGCCGCCATCCCAAAACCGGACTGCAGGCCCGACAGGCGGGAACCCAGGTTCTGGGACGCCCTCCCCATGGGGGCGGTCAGCTGGTCCACCATGTTCAGTATCACGCTCAGCTTATAAACAGATTCCATCCCCATGGTTCGTTCCTCCTTGTGTCACGGGCTCGCTTATGTTATGATGATGGTATAAAGATGTGTTTGGAAAGGAGGCGCTTGTATGTTCCATGGGCTCTGGCTCATAATGGCACTCATACTGGCCGTCAGCCTGTCACTGTACCTTGTGGTCATGGCCGTCCTTGTCACCGCATATCTCCTGTTCTGTGGTCCCTATCTGTGGTGGGCCTGTGCCCATCTCCCCAAGGACAGGCGGCCCTTCTCTATGGGACGGGATTTCCACAACGCATGGCGTTTTTACCGCTCCAGGCTGACAGGCAAGCCCCCGGTCTTTCTATGACCGGGGCTTTTTTATTCCGGGAACAGGTTTCCCAGTGCCCGGGTGAATCCCTGTTCCAGGTCATCCTGCCGCCAGCGGCGTGCGCACCTGGCCAGGCCCGCCAGACGGATGAAGTCATCCGCGTCCATCCCGTCCAGTTCTCCCGGTATCATGCCGGAAGGCAGGTACATATGGATGAGCAGCCGGCTGGTCCCCACGAAGTCCGCCTCCAGTTCCCCTGCGCATCCTCTATAACTTTTTTACTGCGGTCGCCTTTGACAGCCACATGGCCAGCAGCTTCTCGCCAACCGACAATGCCATGGCCGGGTACTCCTTAAAGTCTGCCTCCAGCTTCTCCCGCTGGTCCGGATGAATGTTGTCCAGGCAGAATGCTGTCAGGGCCTTGCTGTTTGAGGTTTGGACCGTCTTTAAATACCGATCGTAGGATGGAGTTTTCGGTTTACGGAAAAGTAGGTCTTATCCTCCTCTGTCTCATCATCCACCTGGAGGGTGACGGTCACCTCGTAATACTTCTCATCCGTCCCCTTTAACTGCTCTCTCAGTTCCTTTGTTTCCATTTCTTTCTCCCCTTTCTTAGAAATTCACACCGTTTAACTTCCCGCCGCGGCAGGCAAAGCCGTCCAGGGATACCGTGTTCTCCTTATCCCCCTGTTTCGCGGAAAAGCTGTGCTTGTTAAGGATTACCTTGTTTAAGACATCCGTCACCGTGTCCTGGTCCTCATTGGCATAGGATACGGTTATCTTATCCAGAAGCAGACGGGACAGGGTCTTTCCCTTCCGTTTGCACCAGGCTAACAGCACGTTGTAATCCTCACGCCCCATGACCACCTTCACTGTGTTTTTCTTGTTTCCGGTCCCATAGCCGCATGGGGCTCCGCCGCTGCGGTAAATGAGCTCCGCCTCCTGCTCAAAGTCATAGGATATCTCCGTGATAGCGATTTCCTCCAGCCCCGGGACATTAATGGTGATGTCCTCCCAGCTGTATACCTTTCCGTTGACCATTTCCCAGTCCCTCCTAATTCCTGTACGGGTTCTCCATGGCCAGGCTGAACCGGAATTCCCGGACATACCCCCTCGGAACAAAGGATATCACCAGGTCCAGGCGCTCATCCTGCAGGATGTTCACGTGCTCCAGGTCCTCAATGGACACGGAGCCGCTTGACAGTTCCCCGGCCTCCGCCATGTCCTCCAGGGGGATGTTCAGGGTCTCCAGGATGTTGTTGATATCCGTCTCCATGTCATCGGAGGCGCTGATATCCATCTGCACCATGTTGACAGCCCGCTTGTAGATTTCCCGTATCATCTTGTTCAGTACGCGCACATGCTCCGCATACCGGTAATCGCTGCCCTCGCGGCACAGCACGCGCGCGTTGTTTACATAGCATCCGTCAATGCCGTAGTACTTACGCCAAGTCAGATAGCCGGCGTCATCCAGCTCGCTGATATAGTCCTCAATGCCCTCCGGCATGAGCCGGGTCATCTTGGCCTCCGAGATGGAAAAGGTATCCACGCGGCCGATGGAATGGGCCACGCCGGCTATCCCGTACAGTCCTGCCACAATCCCGGCGTTGTTGATGCACTGCTCCCGGCCGTCCCATCGTGTGTACTGGGACCAGGCGCTGCACACCTGGACGTAATAACTGTCTATCCCCTTGGCCTCCGCCTTCAGCGCGGCGGCATATTCATCCAAGCTTTCCTCCGCCCCTTTATTACGTGCCTCACACAGGAAAAACACAGGGCGTTTGTACAGGGACAGGAACAGCTCTGCACTGGCGGCCAGAGAGGCCCAAAGTGCTTTCGCAGATGTCCCAACCACATGGATGAACTCAAAGTCCAATCGCTGTTATACAGGCTTTCCACCGCCTTAAGGACCGCTGTTGCTCACAGCCGGGGCCGTGGTCGAAAACCGGTAGGTATCACCCGCCTTAAATTCTTCCGCAAACGTAAGGGTGATTCCGGTCCCGGTAAGCTCCTTCTTTCCTCCTAACGGTATGGTTTCCTCCGCATCGTAGCTGTATCCGCCATTAACGGAGCAGCAGAAGGCTGCCGTATTGAGCGGGCCGTCCTCCGTTATCTTAAGGATGATATCATATGCATTGTTCGGTGTCCCGCTTACGCTTACGGTCCCTTCCCCAGTCCCGCTGTGGGTAACTTCCCCGTTGGTACCAACGGTCTCCGGCCTGACCGGCACGCAGTAAATCCGGGATGCCCCGTTCTCGACGCTGTCAATACAGGCGTCTGCCAGGGCTGAGCCCCAGCTTTTCCTTCATCTGCTCCGGCTTCATGCTCCCGGTAATCAGGATGGGAACCGTTGTCTCCACCGGGGAAGCCCCAATCTTTACGTGGACCCCGGTTCCAGTGCTGCCGGAATTGCCCAGACTCCCGTCCTCCACCACAAATGTTACGTCCCTTAAGCTCATCTTGTTCCTCCCGTTCCGGCCATGGGGCCCTTCTCAAATGCGGTGACGGCGGCCAGGTATTCCTGTTCCGTTACCTGTTTCCCCGGCCTCCAGCCCTTCAGGCACAAGGTGCCGGCGTAGACAGCCGGACCCGTGCCATGCACGTTGTACCAGTGTTCTATGGTTTCATAGACAGGCACAGCCGGTTCTGCTGCAGTCTCTGCGCCCATCCCCTTCTCTTCCTTTGCCATTGCCTTTTCCTTTCCCTTTCTCAGGCCGGCCGGATTCCTCCGACCGATGCCGTTTTCTTTGTCATCCCGGTAAATGCCCCGTGGAAGGTGACCGGTATCTGGCATGCGATGTTGGCCTTCAGGATGCTGTCCTCCTTATCGACCCACTCCACCTCTCCCAGTTCAATGTCCACATAGTTTCCATCCAGACGGATTCCTTGTCCCAGCGCTTCTAAGAACGCCAGGAAGATGGCCTCACAGGACTCCTCCGAATATTCCCCGATGACCACCTTGAAGCGGGTGTCCACGGCATAGACCTTGGTCCGCACGCACCGAACCCCGTTTTGGTCTTCATAGTTGCGTTTTGAGCCGTCTCGCGTGATGGTCTGGCCTTCCCGCAGCACCGCTCCCACATGGCTGTCCGTCTTCAGCTGCAGCCGTTTCCAGGTGGTAATCACTTCATTTTTGATTCCTGCCTTTTCAAGGCATTCCTTCAGGTATTCCTTTTCCCGTCTCATCAGGCCCTCCTGACTGTGTATTCCACTTCGCTTCGGATTTCCTGCAGGTCCTCATCTGAAATCCCTAAAAATGGCCTTGCAGGGATATGGATGGTCACCCTCTTTGCCGTGACCCACACACCCTTGTACCGGAACCTCAGGTACTTTGCCTTCTTGGCCCGGATGGTCCTCTCATCCCGTACTGGTGCGTGGCCGCGTAAATATTGGTCCCCACCGCCGCTCCGGTGGAATCCGCGATGGCCCGGATGGACTGCTTCAGGCGGGTGGTCTGGGTCAGCGTGATGCCCTGTCCCTCCTGTTCCCGCAGGGAGACAGGCCAGGGCTTCCCCTCCGGGCTTTTTCTGCTCCGAAACCGGTCCATGGTGGTGGACCGCAGCCCCTCCGCCACATCCTTCATGAGTGCGGATCGTTTTATGTCCGACAAGCCCGCCAGCTTTTTCTGAAGCTCCGGAAAATCCCCGGACAGGGTTGTGGTCATTCGCATCTTAAAGTCCCCTCATGGTTGCCCTGGAAAACAGCCTCGGGCTGGATGAAATGCGAAATCCCTCCGCTGCCGCCTTCGATGGGTCCGTCCCTTCCTTCACGATGTCGGTTTCACCTTTTGCCACCTTTGTTAAGAACGCAATGGCGTTCTTATACCGCGTCAGGTAGTTGTTCTCCCGTTCCCCTTCGTCGATTCCCGCCCGGGAAATCAGGTTATAAACCGCGATGTCCTTTGAATACTTCCGGATAACCGCCGGCACGGGGGACATGGGGACCGGGTACCGCTTCATCAGGTACCCGTCTATCTCCGCATCCGCATCCCCGATGGCCTCACAGGCCAGGGGTTCCAGCATCTCCCGGCGCTTTTGGGGGTCCTCAATGTACCGGTCACCGATAATAGGGTTCATGGCATCCTCCTTCAGCATGTCCATGACATCCCCCGCTTCACAGTATGCCATGTCTGTCCTCTCCCTTAGCTTGATTCCCCAGTGCTTCCGTAAGCCATCTGCCAGAAACCGTAACCTACGTTATTGCGGCCGTCCGCGCCGTACAGGAATTCGTCCCGCATGAATACATTGTCATCATTATCCGCCGTCTTGCTGACCAGCTTTATCTTCTTGCGTTCCTGGTAGATGATAGGTTTCAGGGACCTCCTGGTACACAGGAGATACCATGCGTCCTCCTGGGCCGCCAGTTCCGGTTCCACCAGGAGTTTTGCTGTCCCCTTGTACACGTTGGAGCTGCCGTTTATGAACTCCGCCTCCAGTATCTGCCGTCCCATCTCCTCATTGGCCGGGGATACCACTAACAGGTCCGGCACCAGGCCCAGGCTCTTGCCCTTGTCCCCCACCAGGCTCATGATGGCAGTACGTCCCGCCTTGTAGGCCTCCATGGATAACTTCTTGGTGCCCAGGTTGGATACCTTTTTCTTTTCTACCGGGTGGTCCGCACTGAAAAAGGGCTTGCCGTCATAACACGCATTTTTAAACCCGGCCATGAGTGCGCCGTAGCACTGTTCATTCGGATGACGCGCTGCACACTCACCAAGATTCTGGAACATCGGGTTATATACGCCGTAGGTATCATCCTCAATGTCATCCCGTGGGACCGCAATGGTCATCTCGAACTTCTTGTTCTTGATGACATAATCATAGGCGCTCAGGTTCTGGATTTCACGGTCCCCAATCCATTCCCGCATCTGCGGCATCTGCCCCAGCCAGTTATAAGACTGGTCCCGGGTGGTACTGGGTACGGTGGTTGCTATCTGCTGGTAGGTCGTTGGCGTTTCCGCCAGGGCCTTGTTGAAAATGACGCTGTATCCGATGGACATGCTCCGGATGTTCGCCTGGTTAATAATCATGGCTGTTTCCTCCTCATTCTTATGCTCGCTTACTCCGCAGCCGGCATGGCAGGGCTGGTTGGAACCACCACCGTCACGTCCGCTTCTACCGCCAGCACGGTTCCGGCTGGGCTGCTTCCTGTAGAGGTCATGCTGATGGTGACCGCATCCTCCAGATAACAGGTCTTTAAGATATCCGTTGCCTTTGCCTGGCTCCCCGGGGTGGCGGAATTTTCCATCACGAATGCCCCGCGGCGCACCTTTACCCAGATGTCCCCGGCCTCCCCGGTCCGGTTATCCGCCGGCTCCAGGGCCACTCCGGCCACCGTAAGGTTCGCCGCCTTCGAGGCCGGCACCGCGTAGCCGTCCGCCCCAAGGGCCACCATGGTAGCCTCCGTAATGGCTGCGCCGGCTGCCACCGGCAGCACCAGTGTCTTAGGGTCTAGCTTCTCATTCCCCGTCCGTATCATCTTCCATACCTCCATACTTCTTTAATCCTCCTCGGTCCTCCCTGGTTCTTTAAAATCTTCCAGTCAACCCCGGTCTGTTTCCGTTCATCCACCGCAAAGGCAGTCTTTCCCATAGGGACCACCACCGGGGCCTTCTCCACAAATGCGGGCAAAGCCAGCTGGGGTCGGACAGGGCGTACGCAACCGCCCATTCCTTCTGGGCCGGGGACAGCTTCCCATCCTTGAGGGCCAGGCCTACCAGTTCCTCCGTTTGGCTGGCCGCCTGCTTTTCAAGCTCCGCCACCCGCTGCTGCAGTACAGATCACCGGCCTTGAATGCCATGATTCTTGCCGTCACGTCCTCCGTCCTTGCATTTTCCGGAAGGCCTAACAGGTCCAGAACGGTCTTGTTGGCTACCAGCTGTGTCCCTTCCTTTGCAGGGTCCTCCTTCCCGCTCTTCTTCCTGACCATCCTGTCCTTCCCCGCCTGTCTGCTGTACCAGTTCCTTAATCCGCTTCAGGACGTCCTCTTCTGTCGTTCCTTCCTCCAGTCCCAGGAGTTGAATCAGTTCACTTAATTCCATTTTTGGTTCCTCCTCTCCCTCTTCGATGCTTAACACATCGGAATTTATGATTGCAAACATACCGGTGATGGCCGGGGTATTGGTCAGCGCCGCGCTGTGGAACACCGCCGCGTGCTGGTCTGCCTTTTTAACCAGTACCACCGGGGACAGGTAGCGGTATTCCTTGTTGGCGATATACTCCCGCCCCTTTGGGGTCCACTCCACCCGGGCCATCAGGGCATCCTCACCCGGATACAGGTCCTTTATCCAGCCGGCCGCCGGGGCCTGCACGTCACTCAGGGTCTGGTGCTCATAATCAATCACTAGGTCCAGCCGGCGTGCCTTGAACTGCCGGATGATTCCGGCAATATCCCGGTCATCCACCTCAAAGTCTCCCTTTGTGCTGCTCACATGCCCTTTGGGCAGCACCCGGATGACCTCCGGCACCCCGCTCAGGTCGATTCCCGACAGGGGCCGGACCGTTAATTCTGTCTTCTTCATCCCATGCGCCTTTCTGTTTTGCGTTTTAACGCGCCATTGACGCGTTTTGACGCGTTAAATTTATCCGGGGCTGGAATTCCCCGCCGGACGGTCCGGATTGGCCTTACGCGCCTTCTGCTGTTCCTGGTACAGCTTCCTTAAGACCGGTGGGAACGCAGCCAGGTCCGGCTTCCACTCCGCCTTCGCCGGGTTCGTCCGGAACTTCGGGTCCGGCAGCAGCGCCTCCGTCTCTCCTGTGGCCGGATTGGACGTATCCGGCAGGGTCTGCTCTACGGTAAGCCCCATACGCCTTACCTGCTCCTCCGTCCTGGAGACAACCATACACCGGCAGCCGAATCCGTTGGGCGGATACCAGATATCCCACACCGGGGAATCCGCTGGGAATACCCGGCCGTCCATGGCCGCGTGGCTTTCCCTCACATGCCTGTCCCCGGCCGTCTGGTACTGCCAGTACCTCCGCCGTCCCATCACATCCGGGTCCGTCATCTGCTGGTAATGGCCTACGCTGTAGGCTGTAAGCATGTTTTGGCGGAAGATACGGTCCGCATGATAAGGCGTCAGGCCGTCATAGCCCCGCTCCTCTAAGAAACGGTCCATGTTTTCCTGGAATTGTGTCTTCGTGGTCCCTTCCCCTATGGCCCTTTTCAGTTCCTCCAGGAACTGGTTCAGGACCTCAAGCTCCGTATAACCGGCAACCGAAAATGCCAGGGGGCGGTACCATTCCTTCAGTTTCCTGAAGTCCTCATACCGTATGACCCCCTTCTGTTCCAGGAACGCTAAGGCTTCACCGAACACCTCCGGCTCCGTCCCTTCCTTCAGTTCCTTTAATATCTGCTCATCCATCCTGCATCCGCCCCAACATGTTTGATACAAACATGACCTGCTCCACCAACTGGTCAAAATCCTTCACCTTCATGGCATTGTATAACTGCCGCAGGGCCTCCTCGTCCTTCAGCTGCTCCTGCAGGCCTTCCAGGCTGTCGCAGTGCTCCACCAGCTCCAGGACCGGTGACATCATCTGCCGGAAAAAGGCACTGGACTGCTCCACGGCCGCCGCCTCCAGGCGGTCTAACACCTGCTGGCCGTCTGCTTCCTTTCCATCGGCCTTCAGCTTGAGCCCCCGGAACATGCCAGGCTGCCCCGTACCCGCCATCCCGGAGACGGCCGGGGACGGTCCGATGGTTTCCTCCCCGTCTTCCGGGGCCGGGATGTTGAATTTCTTGTACAGCCAGCTCTTGGGGATTTCCAGACCGGCGGCCGCCAGGGTGTTCACGATTTCCGCGGTTTCCTTCAGGTCATCCGTATCGGTGGCATTCAGTATGAAATATGGTACATGAGCCTGGACGCCGAAGTTGAACTCCACCAGCGGTCGGATAAGGTCCCGGCGCACCGTCTCCATTACCGCCTTGCAGTCCGCCTCCGTCAGGTCCTGCCTCACATCGTTATGGGTCTTGGACTGAGCGTAGGAACCGCCGGAATCCGATGTCAGTGTCTGACCCACAATGGCCTTGCTCATCTGTTCATCACAGAACCGGGCCAGCCGTTCATAGATGTCCACACTGGATTGTTTGTTCGATTCAATGAATTTGATATCGGTCCCGGACGGCACAATCCCGGCCGCGTCCGTCCCCATCCTTACAATGGCATCCATCAGGGCCGCTTTATCCTTTTCACTGGCCGTTGCGTCATAGGTGCCAAGCCGCAGGGGCATCCCGTAGACCTCACAGAAACTGACCCAGTCCTTCAGGTCATAGTTTTTAAACAGGTACATCCAGGCCACCACCCGCAGAACGCCATACCGGGAAGGGTGGCCGGAACGCGCCTTGTACCGGTGGACGATGAACTTGTTTTCCGGAAGGGGTATCCCTCCCGGGAACGCCTCCGTCCGGAGCATGAGCGCATCGGTCAGGGTGTCATAATAAAACTTTTTCTGGTGGACGTACTCAATATTTCCCACCACCACGTGGCCGTCCCTGTATTCCCACTCAATTTCCTGGAAACTGATGCCCTTTCCGATGGCATCCAGGATGTCCATGAGGTTGTCGCTGAATCCGTCCAGCTCCTTCAGCTGTTCCTCCACAAAAGCCGCTATCTCCTGGTCTGTTTCATCCTGTGAAAAGGGCTGTACCTCCCAGTCCAGGCCCGTCACCGCAAGTTTGCGGGTCTGCAGCTGGGAGAACAGATGGGTGTCCTTGCTTTCCATCTCCTCGAACAGCTCCATCTGCCGGAAGGGTCCCCGGCGTCCGCCTCCTTGAATATCCGGGCCAGCTTTACCGGTGTCAGGCCGTCAGACGGGTAGCTGCTGAATTTATCGTTCACGTCACGGATGGCAACGGCTGCCATGATGGGTCTGCCGCTTTTTGCCATTTCCGGTGAGAATCTCTTCTTGCTTTTCTTTGCCATCAGTATGCTCCCTCCCCAAACCGCATGGCCCGCCTTAACACGGACTTATAGTCTGTCTTCTTCGCCATGGACTTCACCGCTACCGCCAGGGCCACGGCCATCTGAAGGCCGTCCGGAGCGTCATCATTTCTGCCCATCGGGAACTCCTCCAGCTGCTTAAGCAGTGTCTTATGCTTCCGGTTAAACTTGATATACCCGTTTTTAATGTAGGGCTGCAGGGACTGGATGCGGAGCATCTTGTTGGCGATGGACTGGATTTCCTCAATAGGGATATACTCCCAGCTCCACCGACAGCTGAGCCATAACTTCTTTAAAAAAGTATTGGAACTGCACCGTCTCTACCCCAAAACGATAAAAGCCCCTGTGATAGTCCCGTTTCAGTCTGCGGTTCATCTCAAACACGTCCTGGATAATGACGTCCGGCTTCCTGCGTTCCACGCTGGCCGCCTCCACATACATGTATCCGGTATACTGGTCCAGGGCCAGGTTGATGATGGAGGACGTGTCCGCCTTTTTGTTTTTCCCCAGGGACGGGTCATTAGAACCAACAAAGAGGTAGCGGCTGTCCGTAAAGTCCACCAGCTCCTCCTCGTAGTAATCAAACCACTCTGGGTTAAAAGCCGCATTGTCCGGGTCGATGGGGTTGTTCTGCAGTTCGCTGTTAAAGGCCGCCTCCCCGTCTGAAACGCGGATGACCATCAGTTTGTAATAATCCATCTTCTCCGGCCACAGGACCTGGGTTCCTGTCAGCATATCTGCCTCGTTTGCCTCGTAAAATTCCCGGGCGTGCTCTTTATGCTTATCATCAAACAGGTTGGTATAAATCTCTGTCCAGCGCTCCCACAAGTCCTCCCGCTTTGCAAGGACAGCACGGCCTGATAGGTTCGGGAATCATACTCTGGATTCTTCAGTACTCCGCTGAGCAGGGAATCGTAATGGAGTACCGTGCCGATGTACATGATATCCGTATAGGTATCCCCGGCCTTGGATACCGCCTTCTTGAACCAGGATTCCAACTTCCGGCGCTGCTCCGCCGTGTTGACGTTCTCGTCATTCTCCACATCGTCCAGGACAATCAGGTCCGGCCTCCAGGCCCGGTGCCGGCGGCCTCGTATCTTCTTCCCGGAACCGATGGCCTCAATCTTGATGTCCTGGGCCGTCAGGATGACATTCCCCTTCCACACCTTTCCCTGCTGCCGGCCGAAGTCCTCCTGGATGTCCCGGTTTTCCTCCAGCTCTGTCTTAATATCCGTTAAGAACCCTTCGGCCTGGTCGGACGAATCGGACAGGATGATGATGTAATGCTTGTACCGGTACAGGGCCGCGTGCAGGGAATCCTTAAATGTAAAGTTGGTGGACTTTGCATGGCCTCTCGGGGCTGCCACCACGTTCCGGCTTCCGTCCAGCCGTGAGATAACGGCCGCTTCCTGGTATGGATTGCGCCCCTTCAGCACACCTCCGGTCCAGACCGCGTCCAGCTCCTCATGGAAGGCCGGGGATTTGCGGACAAAGTAGTGTTTTAAATAGGCCCGGCCAAAGTATCCCAGGTCAATGGCCGCCAGGCGCTTCCTGAGCCCTCTCGGACCCGTCAGGGGATGCCCGTCCCGGTACATCCGCATCAGCTCCCGGCGCTCCGGCTCATGATCCGTCCGGCGCAGGACATACGCCTCAAACAGCTCCCGCTGATAGGCTTCCCGTTCCTGTTCCTCCCGGCCTTCCTCTTCGTCCAGGCGCTCCAGGTATTCGTTGATATCAATCATGCAGCATCAGCTCCTTTGCACGGGTCAGGATTTCCTTCAGTCTCACCTTCAGCTCCGGATCTGACTTGATGGTCTTCATGATTTCCTCCTCCATTTCCTGAAAGGCCAGGTCCGCCTTATCCTTCATGTCCTGGCGGACCTTATCTTTATAGGCCTTGGTCCGGCTTAAGGATGCAATCAGACGGCCTGCCTTGTCTAACGGCAGGTAGTCAAACTCATCCTCCGCTGTTGCCAGGCGGTTAATCAGTCCGTCCATCATCAGCATCAGGCCCGCCTCGGTATAATCCGCATCCGGGTTCTTCCGGACCACGTTTACCAGGGCCTCGGTCCGGGACTGAGCCTCCAGTAAGCGCTGTGCAGCCGTATTGCTCCGGACTGCATACCGCCCCACGCTGCTTTTGCTGATTTCATAGCCCTTTTCCTTCAGCCAGCCGCTGACGTCCTGGTAGCTGTTGGATGTATCGGAAAGCATCACGTCTACCTGTCCTTTGATTTCAGACGGCAGTTCGTCAATCTTGGAGGATATGCGGTTCTTCTTCCTCGTCCTTCCCATCAGACATCCACTCCCGCGTCCTCTATAGTGCCCTCCGCCAGGTCCACACCGGCCTTGGTCAGCCGTATCACGGCGTCCTTGGCGTATGCGTTGTAGGCGGTCACCTTCAGGTTCGTGAACTCAATGTATCCAGCGTCCCTCAGGTAGTCCAGGTATTTGGTGATGTCCGGGGATACGATTAATCCCGCCGCTATCATGGAGTTGGACAGCTGCCTGGTCAGCGCCGTGTTGTTATATCCTTTTACCAGGGACCGTATGATATAGCCCCTGACTGCCTTGTTGTGCTGGATTTCAGCCAGCTCCCTATCATCCATCCGCTTTGCCTCCCTGTCTTACCAGTAACCGGTCCAGCTTGCCGTCCATGGACCGCATCTTGTCCTCCACCCCGTTCATGCTCCGGAAAAAATCCTCCCGCAGCACAAAGGTCGTAGCAAAATCCCCCTTGATGGAGCTCAGTTCCTTCTGCACTGCCTTGATGTCTGCCTCCTGCTTGTCCTCCAGCTTGGTAACCCTCTCGTCAAACCTGGCAATGGTGCTGTCAGCTTGCTCCCGACACCGCTTACGGACTGCTTGAAGTCATCAATCATCATTTTACCAGAACCAGAGGACCGTTCCCACCGCAGTGGCTGCCATGCCGATTGTGACTGCATCGTTCATGCGCTTCCTCCCGGATGTTTGTATCTTGCCCACAGCTGCGCCAGCTTCTCCCAGCCGTACATGGCCAGGAAGGCCACATAAAAAGCCACTACCAGGGCCAAGACCGGGCCCCACCACACGGCCGCGGCCTTCGTGCTGGTCACATACCACCAATAGACCAGCTGACAGAGGGACAACCGACAGCACAATCACCTGCACGGCCGTGGGTATCCTTCCCAAAGCCGATTTCCTTGGTTACCTCCGTGATGACGCTGACCGTAAAGGCCGCCACCGCAATGGCCGCCATCATGAGGGCCAGCTGCTGGGTATACTGCCCCGCCAAGGTCTGTAATACGTTCTCCATTTCCCATTCCTCCTCGCTCGTTCTGTCTGTCCTGGGACAAAAAAAACAGGACATGACTTTCGTCATGTAATCCATAGGATAATCCATCTGGAAACATATTGTTAGCCCAAGCATTTTGGACAACTTATCTTTTTTGGGCCTTTCCGGATTCTTCATCCAGGAACTCAAATAAGCTGATCTGGGTTGGGTCCAGGTCCCGCACAATCTGTAATATCTGGTTGGTGGTCAGGTCGTATTCCTTGGCCAGCTCCTTGGCGTTCCTTCCGTTGTACTCCCGCCGTATCCGGCGGTTCCGCGCCGGGGCCAGGATGCGCTCCGCCTTGGGCAGGTATATCTTGTCCCCCATGAAATACTGAGACAGCTTCAGCACGTTCTTCAAACCTATCATTTCCACCACCAGGCGGTACGGCTCCGCGATATCCTCCAGAGTGGTATCCGCTTCCAGCTCCTCCATCAGCTCCCTGCGCATCCATATCCCCTCCTCTTATTCCGCCAGGCCTTCCCACTTAAGTGCGCCGTCCTGGTCCGGGGTCAGTGTGACCGGCTCCGTGACCATGGCTCCGGCTCCGTCCATCAGATACCATTTCCCGTCTATGGTCTGCTGCCCCTTTACCATGGCACCATCGGTTCCCAGGTAGTACCAGCTTCCCTGGTACTGGTACCAGGTGTCCCTGACCATGCGGCCGGCCCCGTCAAACCAGTACCAGCGGCCGTCCACATCCAGGTACCAGGCGTTACGAACACATTGTCCCGTATCCCCCAGGTAAAACCGCCAGACGCCGTCCTCTTCCTGCCAGCCCGATTTCCTGACCGGCTCCTCCAAGGCCACGTCATCCAGCAGATAGCGACGGACACACACCAAACCCTTGTTCCCGCGTTTGGTGGAGGCTTTGGTATTCTGGCGCTGCCGGCAATAGGCTATCATGTCCTTATAGGATGGGCGGCCGCTTCCGTGTCCGCAGATGATGGTATCCTTCCCGTTCAGCGTATGCACCATCTCCACATGTCCGATGGTCTGCGGCCGGCTCTCGTCCGTCCCGGCAAACTCCAGCATGTCACCTACCCGCAGCTGGCCGATGTCCTGCACCTGGCCGTCCCGGATGGGGACGTCCACCGTCACCAGCCGCGCGGACTGGTAGATGCCGGCTGTGTTCAGGATACCGAAACCATATCCGGCTTCTTTGTATGCGTAACAGATGGAGCTGGAGCAGTCGCTGTAATAGTTCCCATCTCTGTGTTTCCGGTAGCAGTAGTCCCGCAGCGGCTGGCTGTAATGGTTCCTTCCGATGAGCTCGTCATACTTCCTGGCCACGGCCTGTCTCTTTTCGTCTGCTTTCATCATTTGTCCTCCCTTTCATAGGCAATTTCCAGTTTCAGCTTAGATGTCACAATAAGAGACCGCTTGATTTCATCCATGCTCCAGTCGATTCCCTCATCCGGCAGGATGGCCTGTATCAGTTCCGCGTTTTTAATCTTTGATATGTAGTACAGGTCCATGTCCAGGTTGGGGGAGGCGGCCTCCGCGGCCTCCTCCGTGGTCCCTTGCCCAGATACCCCAGGACGGACAGCAGCGTCTTCTTATCCTCCTTGTAGTCCCCCTTCAGTCTCCGGGCCAGCACCTCCCTCTGGCCTGCGCTCACCGGTACGCTCATCTCCTTCAGGTAATCCTCCAAAGTATACTCAAAGGTGTAATCGTTGGCGGCAATGGCCTTCAGGGCGCAGCTTTTTATCCAGGGTATAGGTAGTCTTCGTGGTCTCCGTCACCAGCCCTGTGCACACCTCCTCACCGATAGCCTGTTTTAACCGGGGCATGTTGAGGATGTCTATCTCCTTCGGCTCTGACACGGCCGCATAGCTCCCGTCCGTCCCATACATACGGCAGTACTGGTTATTCCGGTCCTTTAAGACCGACAGTCCCCGGTTCTGGATTTCCGCCTTGTATTTCTCCAGGGCGGACTTGGCATCCTCAGCCACCTTCATGGCCGCCACGGCCAGGTCCACCAGCTCCTTATCGTTTACCGTTCCCAAATCCATCATGCAAGCTCCTTCCGTTTCTGCTTCACGTATTCATCCACCAGCTGGTCTGCGCAGGCACGGCAGACCCCTTTGCCATTTTTTAAGATGGATTTCCTCACTTCCACAGTAGATGCAGCGGGCCTGGTAGGCCCGGATGACCAGCTCGTTCCTTGTCATTGACCTCCAGCTCAATGGCGTCCCTGGAGCTCAATCCCCATGGACCGCCTGAGCTTCACGGGGATGTTGACCCCGCCCTTGCTTGTAATGCGTTTGTATTCCATTGCTTCCTCCTTCTTATCCCATGTCCCAGGTATGTCCCTCCCGGATTTCCTGGGCATGCTCCTCATCCAGACGGGCCGTGGCCGCCAGAAAGATATCCAGCATGGCGTCCTTGACTTCCTCCACACCCATGCCGCGTTTTACCGCCTCCGCTGCCACGATGCCGGCGAACACCCCCAGCATCCGGGCCATGTCCTCCATGCTCACGTCCGTCCCGCCCATCCGGATGGTCCCGTCCTCCCGGACCAGCTCTATCCGGGCTTGTGTTGGTTCCATAGGCCCTCCCTTAAAACTTCTTTTTTCCTATTAACGTGTTGACAATCGCTTCTACCTCGTCCGCGGCCCGGGCCACGCCGGCCCGGCTGCTGCGCATGACTGCCTGGTACCCTTCGCACATCTCCTTCAGCAGACGGATGCGCTCCTGGTATTCCTGTATCTGCCCTTCTCCCTCCTGCAGGATGGCTTGGTAGGCACGGTTCTGTTCCTCCACCTTGCGTCTTGTTTCATCCAGATGTCCTTTTGCTTCCTCCAGGCGCTGGACCATCCGCTCCACGTACAGCTTGTCCAGGTCCGGCCCGCAGCCAAGGTCCACCCGGTACAGGGTGATGACGTTGCGGGTTTCGGCATTAGCCAGCAGTATCCACAGGCCGTTCACATACACTTCCTTGGGCACCCGGTCCTTTCCACCCTCCGTCCGGCCCGTATAGACACGCTTCCCGTAACGCAGCATCTGGTTGATTTCTTCCTCTATCCGCTGGCTGTGCTCCGCCACGTAGGTGGTTATCTCCAGCCGGCTGTCCCGGTCCTTGCACCGTTCGGCGTAACGCTCCTTTGCGTGGTTGCTCACGGTATACACGGATGTTCCCTTTCCTGTCTCCATCCCTTCGTCCCTCCTTATTCATCCAGCGGCATGACATAGATTTTGGGAGGGATGGCCACAAAGGCAGGCTGATGACGTCCCGTAATCAGGCTCGTCCCTCCCTCGCAGGAGATATACTCCGACTGTTTCTCCAAAATATCCTGAAGCACCTCTTTTGCCCGCTCCTTCCTGCGGTAAAACCCTAATGCATGCTCCTTCCGGTCCGTCTTACGGTTAAGCAGGAGCACGTAATCCATCCTGCCTGGCGCTGGCGGTGCAACGCGTATCTCATCCATGGATTCCGTAGTCAGCAGCCGCTCCTTATTCTGTGTCAGTATCCACATGTTCCTTCCCTTCACCATCCGGCTTCATGCTGGTCTCCTCCGGCACTCCCGTTACCATCTCCCTTATGTAGCGGTGCGGCACGTTGCAGTCCACGGCATTTTCATCAGTTCCGCGGATGTGCTTTCCCGCATGAGCCGGTAAAAATCGGAAAAGGTGATCTCCACCCGGTCCTCTTTTGAAAATGCATCCAGTAGCGTTCCCATCTGTTTCTCCTTCCTTCCGGTATCCCGGAAATGTTACTTTTCTCAGTTTCCATAGGCCCTAATAACTCCCTTCGGTGGATTAAACACCTTCAGGATTTCTACCTTGGTCGTATACCAAACATTGCCATGGATTTCACCTCCATAACCACCCGGCTCCTGGCCTTTCCTTCTTCCGTACCGGCCTCAGGACCTTCAGCCTGGTACCATCCCACAGAACCTTCAGTCTGGCATGGTCCCACTCCGCTGCCCAACTTCCACGCATGGGTTCCTCTATCCGTTCAATCAGATAACGAGCCTTATACTCCCTGCCGGTATCACTATAATAGGCAATCAACTGATGGTGACGGATATCCAGCAGCTCCATAAGCTCAAAGTTTCTGTACTGCCCATGTACTTGCCATGGTCATACAGCCCTGAAATATGGTTGGTCGCCCTGCCATACCGGTTCCCCTTTTCCTTCCCCTCAAAACCAGGTCTCATCTACCGGAGCGCCCACCATGAGCTGGATGCCTGCCTTCATCCCGGCTATGTAGTTCTCTTCCTGGGCCCTTCCTGATAGCTCAATATCCATTTCCTCTAATTCGTCAAACGCCTCCAGCTGGCCTTTCTTTAATGTTTTCCGGAATCTCTGGTGAGCTTCATAGTTCTCCTTCATCCAGCGTTTATATGCGCGGGAATAGTCCATTCCGTCAGCCGGACGGAAATCACCATGGAATATGCGTTTAAAGAGCTTCGTATGTTTCCCTGGCATGACTACACCTCCTGTCCTGCAAATGCAAAACACTCCGTCCCGATTCCTTCCTCATCCAGGACAATCATCCCCTTCCCATTCGGGATGCCAAAGAGTCCATAAGCCGCCCAGTTGCAGCCAGACGCATCTCCCGCCTTCGGGGACCCCTTTCCCGTATATCTTCCAAGGCACTCCTGACAGGCACAGTTTGGTCCTTTGGCTCCGGCCTCCATAAAATCCCTGATTGATGCAATATGTCCGCACATGGGGCACTCAAACTTCCAATCCATGTAGTCCTTACCAAAACGTCTTGTTCCCTTCCTCTCTCCATTCCTGGATTGTCATTATCTTATGTGTGGCATCCTCAACCTTGGTCGCTCCTTGTCCGTAACTTAATGGTCCGTTTCATCTCTGCTCTCCTCTCTTTACTGTTCTATCCCACACTATGGCTTCGGCGCACTATCTCCTCATGGTACTGCTTTGCATTCTCCGATTTTATGAGCCCACATGCAGTACAGGACCCCAGGAAGGAGGTAGGACTGGGCAAGGGCCGCATCCGCCCAGGACTTTTCATCCAGATAATCCTGGTATTCCTGGTATTTCCGGTCAAACAGCTGCATCAGTCCTTCCATCAGCTCATCATCCCTTCCTGGCGTATCCTTCATCTGTCGCCTTCTCTGAGCAGCGCATGTTTCCCCAGCTCCAGGGTCTGCTTCAGCTGGACCGCCTCCCTGGCGAAGCTGGCTTTCACGGAGAAGGGCCTCCAACTCCAACTCCATCCAAATCGGATTTTGTTGCTGTGTAGCTGGATGCCCCAGGTAGATGGCCACGTGGCTTCCAACTGCGCACATAGGAACCTCGCCATGAGCAGACCCAAACGTCCCCTTACTTCCTTATCCTTCATCCCCGGCCATCCTCCTTTTCCGGCTTCCGCTCCAGGATGGCCCATGGCCTCAATCAGTCCCTGACACTGGTAATAGGTCAGCCATTCCACTGCGTCCACCCGGTACATCCGGTGGCACAGGGCACGGACCTGCCGCTCCTCCCAGCCCAGCTTCTCTTTCAGCTGGCCTATCTTTCGGCGCTGCCGTCCGGTCTGCGGGTTCCCCCTGCGTTCCGGCAGCCTCCCCTCCTGCTGCGTTTGATATCTTCCTTCTGTTTCTGCAGGATATGGCAGACATGGGACAGCTCCGACCGGTTCAGCTCACGGATGCTGTCCTTCCCGGTCTCACGGGCCACTAGCAGGTGCAGCTCCTCCTCCGTCAGCCCCAGCTCCTTTGACGGCTAGCTGGAGGTGGGTAGGCGCGGCCTTCCCGGCATAGGCTTCCCCTCCTCCTGGCAGGCAGAGCACTTCCCTCCTGGATGGCCGGCTCCTGCGTTCCTGTAGGAATGCAGGGATTTGGGGTCCCGTCTCCCTGACCTTTGGCGAAGCCGGTTCCCGCACCTCCGTACGGAACTGGCCTTCAGGTTGATATCATAGGCTCCCAGCTCCCCGAGCTTCTGGAGGATGGTTCCCATGATGTCCGCCTCCCCCAGGTTCACCTTGTCCTCCGGGCATGTAGTGCATCCCGTGATCGTTTCCTGGCTACAGTTCTCCTATACATCTTCCTTTTCATCGTCCATTCCCTCCCTACAGCAGCATCATGGCGGATGCCTCGTTGATGATTGTTTCCGTGATGGTCGTCTGTTCCCGTTCCCGCATCAGACGGATGACGTTGTTCATGGTCCGGTCAAACAGCCGGAAACAGCCGTTCTTGCTGTTCCTGGCCCGGCTGGTCAGCACCTCCATGGCCCTCTCCTCCACGCTCCAGTCCTCCAGGTAGCGCTCTACCTCGGCTTTTTCCCAGGCCATGGAGCCGGTACGCAAAATCCATACGGTTGGCAAACCGTTCATCATACGCAGCCAGGTGGGACTCCAGGGACAGCTCCCCGGCCAGTACCATCCCTACCGCGGCCGAATCCATGATGGTGCGCAGCAGCTCAATCTTCTTGATGGTGTACTTGTTGATGAGCTTGTCCGCCTCGTCCACTATCATCAGATACCCCCGGTTCACGTTGAAGAACTCACAGATTTCCTCCAGACGTTCGTCATTGGTCCCGTAGCGCTTTGCAGGCACAGCTGCTTCTCTATCCGCCACCAGGTCCCGGCAGCTCATAGACTCGTTGCACTCGATATATATGACGAGGGCAGCCTGGCGTACTGCTTCAGGCTGTAGGTCTTACCGTAGCCGGACCGCCCCACCACGATGGCGCTTCCTGCTGTTGGCACAGGTTGCAGATGCCTACTATGTTGATGTAATCATCGGATTCAAACACATCCGGCTTGCTTCCCATCCGGGGCGGCGCTTCCTCTTCCAGCAGCGGCTCCTGCTCTCCCGCTTCCTCCGGTTCTTTCTGGGAGGCAAACTGGCGGGCAATCTGCTGGGCATACTTATCTGCCACCTGCGGTTTTCCTGCCGGAAGGCTGCTTCCTGTTCCTCTGTCTCTTCCAGCCACCTCTCCAGACGTTCCTCCAGCTTTACTGGCCTGCTTAGATATTTCCCGTTTAAGTACTGGCTCAGCATGGAGCGGGAGCACTTCATCCCTTCCTTATCAAACTGCCAGGCCAGCTCCGCCTTGTTCATGTTTATGATTCTTAATCTGAGGCACACACGTTCTGCCAGACTTTTCATTTACGATACCCTTCCTTTCCGTTTGATTGGTTTATGTGTTGGGACTTAACCCATGTTGCGCAGTTTCTCCAGCGCTTCGCGGCCCTGTCTGGCGATATATTCCGACTGCCGCGCCGTCTTCCTGTGTTCCCGGTAGCTCTCCTCCTTCGGCAGCGTGATGACCTTCCGGCTGTTCCCTGCCCCTTCTATCATCATGCTTCCCACGATGGTGTTGGCTTGGGCCGCGCCGGCAATCCGTTCATCCAGCGGGCATCTCATTTCCTTCAGCTTCTCACGCACATCCTTCATCTGCTGCTTCTGGAGCCGGATGTGGCGTTCCAGCGCCTCCTGTGGGACCTTGTGGGCAATCTTTAACAGTTCCTGGCTCTCGGCCTCACAAATCATATGGCCGTCCTGGGCGTCAAACACAAGCAGCCGGGTCACGTCCTCCGGGTCATACTTGATGTCCACAGGCTTGTCCATGTAATAAATCAGCTCCGGATGGTTATAGACCTGGCCGAATTTCCGGATTCCCACGTTATATACCCGTGCCCGTTCTGACTTCATCAGCTGCAGCAGGGCAAAGGATTTTGGCGGCAGGGCCTTCTCATACCGTTCCCCTTTGTCAAATAACTCCTGCGGGGTACAGTATGTTTCTCCCTGGTTTTTTAAGCCCCTGTGGACCTTCACCGCATACACGTTGTGCAGGTAGTGGCTCCACTTCTCATAAAACTCCTCCATGGTCAGCAGCTTCCCCTGTTCAAGCATACGCTTGATGTCCTTGTCAATCTTGGCGCTGGTCCTGCTTCCTGTCAGTGTACCCGTGTAACTCTTAAACCACCGGGAGAATCCATCGCATACCGTCTTAAACAGACGCTCTATTTCGGATTTACTCCATGGCTCATAAGGACGGCTCCGGTGGAAGTCCTCTATCCCAATGGTGTGATAGAATCCCGCTTTTACCTCCTCAAATCCGGCATACCGTTCTGCTTCTTCCCGGGTGGGATAGCGTTTGACGCCGGTCAGCTCCCTGGAGGTATAGTCCTTTCCGTTGTCAATGTTCAAGTATTTCGGCATCCCTCCCGGGGTTCCATACAATACCTTGATCAGGGACTGCTTCAGTATCTGGGCATTGGCATCCCGGCAGATGATATCCCCAGCACCATGCGGCTCCTGGCGTCAATCCAGGCCACCAGCTTGGGCTTGATGGCCGTCACCTTCCCATTAGGTAGCTTATAAGAGACCCAGCAGTCAAAGGTATGTTCATCCCCTAAGAGGACCTCCATGACCTGGAGGGACCGGGTATCGCGCAGGTCCTTCACCATCCGCTTGTTCTTCCACGCCCTGTCACCTTTGGCTGCAAGGAAATGGGCGCTTTCCAGCTGCCCGTCTGCCATCAGGTGGGAGATGTAACGGCATACACTCTGGTAAGATGGGATGGGCCAGCCATTGGCCGTACCGATTTTCAGCAGCTTGTCATACAGCATCTGGCGCTTTCCTTCATTCCGGGCAAAGTCCTTGTCGAACCAGATGTTGTGTATCTTCTGCTTCACTTCCGGCGTAAAGGTGGGGAAGGTATTGGAATCCTTGGGTTTCCGGCACAGGCACAGGACCTTGTAATAATCGTAGTTGGCCCCGGTCTCCCGCAGCATCTTCAGGGCCCACCCTGCCGCCTCCAGGTATTTGTCCATGTGTCGGTACAAAGTCCTTTGGCTCATTCCCAGCTCCGCCGCCTTCCGGATGATGTACTCCGTCTTGTCTGCATCCGAATAGTTGATGATGTCCTGCAGGAGCCGGGACAGCTCCACCGCCTTGTAATATGACTGGCTGTGGTTCTCTATGTACCAGTTCACATCGGTATCCAGGTACCAGGGCTCCTCTGGGGGCAGCTTCTCCATCACGATATCACTTCCTTCTTCTGTATCTATCTTCTTCATGGCCCGGTAGGCCTTCTGGGTTTTGGGGCTTAGGTCAGTAAGTTTGATGTATTTTCGCTCTTGGCCTCCCTTTTCAGATTTCTCTGTTCTGATAACCAACCCCTCTTTTTTTACTCTTTGAGAAACCTGTTTTAAGAATGTTTTTATACACTGCTTCTTCCAATTTAGATGCATCTTTCATAGATATATAAATTTCTTCCATCAGATTTCCCCCTTTCTGTTGCAATTTGGCTGTTGGTATAGTACAATGCAGATGTGTGTTTATCGGAACGCCCGACCTTCCCCCAGAAGTAGGGCGTTCTTCTTTTATGCAAGTCCATATCCAGCCCCCTATGCCACATCATTCTCATTTATTTTGAGAATTTTCAGCATTTGCTTCCGATACTTATACCCAGGTCTCTTTCCCTTCAGCATCCGGCATAATTCTTGGGGGGTGGTCCCCAATATATTTGCCAGCTGGACCTGGGTCATCTCCAGTTCAATCAGACGCTTCTTGACAATCTTTCCAAGCTCCCTTGTCTTTACATCTGCCATCTTACTCACTCCTGTATAATCTTCTGGTCCGTTTCCTGCCTGTTCCAATTCGCTTAAGTTCCATTCTGCTTACCACTTCCAGAAACTCTCTGGTATCCTTTATCACCAGCCAGTTCTCTGGCTGCAGGCCATGAAGTTTCATCTCCTTTTTCTGACTTAAGGTTGGCTTCTTGCCATTTTTCATGAGAATTACCACCTCTTTTCTAATTTCCTTTAAAATGGCACTGAAAGGTATAACGATACAGCCTTTCAGGGGAGGTGAGCCCCATGGTTATCTCGCCAAAGAGGCTGCCAGAAGTGAAAAATGATTCGTTAGCGCGTATTGTTTCCTTCGCTTCCGGCAACTCGATTGACTGGAAATTCGTTTCCGGTCAGGTCAGTGAGGATGGTTCCTGCTCTGCTGACTTTGAAGCAGATGCTCCGAAGCCAAAAAGCAAGTTCCGCCTCCATGGTGAGGTTTCCCAATATGGGGAATCATACCACTTCAGTGCCATTTAACATCTGGCACAGGGAACCATCAGCTTTGGCTGGTGGTTCTTTCCTTTTATAATCATAGGCCAGGAACCTGGCTTTCAAAGAATGTTGCTTATTCAATCAGACTTGATTGCAGATATGCTGTGGATTCAAGTACTTTTCCTTGAAGTAATCTTCAAAATGTGGTACTTTTGTATTGGCTTATAAATCATCCATACAGATATAATATATCTAATTTTAGATATTGTCAATATTCTTTTTTTATTTTATCTTTTAAATTAGATAATCTGTATCAAAATGGGAGGTCAAATGGATAATATTGATAAAATGGTTGGGATAAGAATTAAAACTCGTAGAAAAGAACTTAATCTAACGCAAAAAGATGTTTATGCTGCTACTGGAATATCTAATGGTAACCTTAGCGAAATAGAGCGCGGTAATGTTTTACCATCTTCTAAAGCACTAGTTTCGTTATCTAAATTGCTTCAAACTTCTATAGATTGGATTTTAACTGGGGAAGCATCAATTATAGATAGTAACTCCCCAAAAATATCTAATATTGAATATGGTCTGAAATTAAATGAATCTGAGGAACTCATAATTTTTATGTTGAGGAGCCTTCCCTTAGAAGAACAAGTTGATGTAAAAAACTATCTTCGTGCAAAGGTTGCTAAGTGTGAAAAATCGGAGTTGTCATCAACCTCGAATCATGGAAAAACGTCATGGACGGAAATAGTGAAATAGCTTAATTTTTTATTATATGTTTTGGCCTATAAATAAACCATAATTTGCGACTTGCAATTATAAAAGCAAAATGGCTAAATCCCTTTTAAAATGGGCAAGTCGCACGTTTTTTAGCATTATCCAAATTTGCGACTTGCTCTATCTTCAAAAACTTACATTTTTTTAAGTATTTTCAGATTATTATTAACGCGTCAATCATTGATTTTGCGTACTTTTCACATAATTTTATAACATTGATTAACGTTAATTTTTAACGGCTCAAAAAAAGGACCTTTCCGGCAATTTTCTTGGAAAAGGTCCTTTTTCTATATTATTCTCATTTTATTTGTCAATAGCGATTTTCCTCTAAAAACCGCCGAAACCCTTGATATACCGTCACTTCCCGCCATATCCCACTCATTCCTCCTCTGTCTCGGTTTTGTCAAATATCTTGGTAACCTACATCCTGTTTATAACATTTATGAGCGACTTCTTATAGGTTCCGCTATCAGGCACCTCCACCGGGTTCCTGACAGCAGAGACACAATGTCCTACTTTCCCCAGTTGGCAGCCGCGTATCTCACCGCATATCAAGCTGTGTTGTCACTGTCCCGGTGACATAGACTCCTGTGGAGCCGTACTCCTCGTCCGCAGCCATTTCCCAGCATCTTCCCACAAAGTCGTCTGTGTAATATTTTGTATCAATCCCAAAAATGTGATAATATACTGCTCTGTTGTCATATTAATACCCGCAGCCTTTTACAATATCTTATTCAGACATAGCGCATTCATTGCAGGTCCACATATCTTAAAACAGATTCAGAACAGTGATACTCCATGGATTCCCCCTTCTATTCCTCCCTGCCTATCTGCTTTATGATTTGATTGACATACGTGCTCAGCCCTGCCAGCAGGATTCCCTGGGTTATGGCGGTAAATATTGCCATGAAAATTTCCTGCCCAGACCGGCATGTACTTGTGGCAAGCACATAAATCCCGCATATGACAATTCCCAGGCCTCCGTTGATTAAGGGGATATATCTGTCCTTCACCGCCTCACTCTACTTAATCCACATGCCCACAAAATACAGCACAAGAGCCACCACAATTAACTCCGGCTTTACATAATCCGTTATCTGCATACACACTTTCCTCCTGTTACTTGTCTTACTATCAGTATATTAAGCTGAACAGGTTTTGACAGTCCCAAGCCCAAAAAAGAGAAGCCCTACGGCTCCTCTTCCATTTTCCCATAAACCTCAGTGTCTGCTTTCTGTCTCAGTGTGTTAGGCCCCAGATACTCGCCACCGTGCCATCTGGGATTGAATGTCTCTACATTCTTTGCCTGCTCTTCCAGTTCCTTTGTGGATTTCTGCTCTCCTGTTTCATTTTCATCACCTCTGGGATAGTATGTACAATGACAGTGGGAAACATGTATCAGATATACAGTATCAAAAATCTCCGCCCCGGCAAAGCCCCTGTGTTTAAAAAATCAGCCACGGCACGCCACTGGTGCCGGAGCTGATTTAAAAGGGAGGATAAGTATTTAATTTTTCTTTTCGTGTATACTCCTATTATGGCCCCATCCCAAAGAATTATACACCCGATACATTTTTTAAATTATTTTCCTTCCCCTGTTTTTCCCGCCATTCCCGCCCCTGCCGTCTGTTTTATTCCGCTCTGTCCCTACAGTATCATCATCCAAGTGTCACCGTGCTGATGACGACAGATATAGAGTCACTGCGCTTGCCAGTCCCACATCCGCCCCAGGTTTCCTGTAAATGCAGGTGCGGCAGAGGACATGGGGCTGAGGGCAAGTATGGTCAGAGCCTGCCTGTATTCTATCCCAAAGGGCAGCAGGAAATAAAAGACCAGAGCCAGTACAATGGCCAGTGAATACCGGGCCGCAATTATCTTCACGATTTTACCCGGCTGGCTGCTGTCCCTGTTCAGCTTAAATCCCACCCCAATCATAAGCATGGCCATAAATGCATTTGCATTTCCAATCACCCGGTAAATGAGGTAATGGGGGCCGGCAGTCCCACATGGAGAAGCGACAGCACGGTCATAATCAGATATGCGTCAAAAGGAATGGATTTGAGCAGCGTCTTTATAACCGGAAACATGCTGAACCTGGCGTTCTTCTCCTTTATCGCCACCGCGCGCTGTAGGCCCCGCCCAGACAGATAAACGCGTTTCCGGTATCAAACAGGCTGGTTGCCACCACACCAACAGGACCCAGAAAGCTCTGGGCAAAGGGCATGGTAAAATTACCTATATTGTATCCTGGCAAATTCAGTATATTGAATGCCCGTTCTTCCCGTTCTTTTCCGATACTCATGAAAAAGGCCACGGCGATATACAAAATGCCGCCTGCAAAGCCCAGCAGTGTCACCACCAGCATGGACGGCTTCAGGTCGATCCCTGAAAAATTAGATATAATCGCCGCGGGAAGGGTTATTTTAAGTAACGATTTTCGATAAGACATAAAAATCTTCCTCCTTAAAAAACCTCTTCCTCAGGCAGATTTCCCATTATTATGGACAGCCACAAAGATCCGGCCTTCATCAACACTTCTGCCATTTTATCATTTCTCCCATCCGTTTTCTCTTCCCGCCCCGGCTTTTGGTTTAAACCTTTTGATTTAAACCTTTTGATTTAAACCTTCATTTCGAAATCCTGGTTATCGCAAGTCCTTGTTATAATATCAAAAACAACGGCAGACTGCAATAACAAAACAATATGAGACAGACAAATTGAGGCGGACAAATCCCCAGGAATCCCCGAACAGCTCCAGTACGTCTCCGGTACACCCCCAGTATAACCCAAGTACAACTCCAGTACAGCCCCAGTACAGCCGGAGGACAGAAAGAAAGACCGACGCCCAACCTGGCGCCGGTCTCCAATCCCTTTGCGAGACAGCACAATGCTCACATGTGTCCCAGTCCCTCTGTCTCCTTTAAAGGGCAGCTTTATACTCCGGATTCCCGTACCGCCTATACATATCCCAGCAGTCCCGGCAGCCACATGGACAGAATCGGAACATAGGATACAAGCAGCAGTACAACAAATATAGCCGCAAAATACAGCAGCAGGGGTTTAATTACATTTTCAATCTTGGTCTTACCCACCTTTACACCTACAAACAGCGTCGTTCCTACCGGAGGCGTGATGGTTCCGATACACAGGTTAAATATCATCATTATACCGAAATGTACGGTGTTCATGCCCAGAGCCTGGCAGATTGGCAGGAAGATAGGTGTGAAGATAAGACAGGCCGGCGTCATGTCCATAAATGTACCGATAATCAGCAGGAGGATATTGATAATAAAAAGAATCACATACCGGTTGTTGCTGATACCTAACATTGCCTCTGACACGGCTGTGGGGATTCCGGTAAAGGCCATAACCCAGCTCATGATGCTGGACACGCCAATCAGGAAAATAATGATGCCTGTCATCCGCGCGTCCAGGAAAATCTTAGGCAGCTCCAGAGAACTTTATGGACTTATAGAAGAACAGGGAAAGAATCAGGCTGTACACCACCGCCACCACGCTGCCCTCAGTTGCGGTAAAAATACCGCTGATAATGCCGCCGATAACAATGACAATCATCAGCAGACAGGGAATGGCCTGGAAGAAAACCTTTACCTTTTCACTGTTGGAATATTTCTTTGTGCTGCGGTACCCTTTCTTCTTGGCAAAATAGAAGATAACCGCCATGCAGGCAAGGCCCCAGAGGATGCCCGGAATGTATCCCGCCATAAACAGGGCCGCCACCGAGGTGCCGCCGCTGACCAACGAGTAAGTAATCATCACATTGCTGGGAGGAATCAGAAGGCCGGTTGGCGCCGTGGCAATATTAGCAGCAGCAGAGAAATCCCTGTCATAGCCCTCCTCTTCCTCAATAGGCCCGATGATGGAACCCATGGCGGAGGCAGCCGCGGTACCGGAACCGATATGGCGCCGAACAGCATGTTTGCCACAGCATTGGTATGGGCCCAGGGCGCCGGGAATGCTTCCTGTAAAGCTTTGCAGATGAACACCGCCCCTTATTCGCTGATATTTCCTGCCAGGATGAAAAACGGAATGGCGAAGGCTGGAGTAATGGATATGCCTAAAAATTCTCTGTGCCCCTGTAAGCACGGCTGCTCCCGTATTGAGTACCGGAAGAATGGCACAGATGGATGACACTGCCAGGGCTACCGCAATGGGAACCCCCGCCAAGAGCATCACTACCAAAAGCACCAAAATAATCAGTCCGCAGACTACTGCTATATTCATACTCCTGCATCCTCCTTTTACCAAAATCCGTGCAGCATGTCTGCCGCGTTCATCAGACTGAACATCATGATAATAATGCCTGTCACAGGTACAATCACATAGATATATCCCATAGGCACCCTGAGGTGGGATGCTGTGGTCTGATCATGGTCAGCTTTCGTGATGGAGATACCGCCGTAAACCATGACCACACCGGCAAAGGCAAAGGTCAGCAGGTCAATGATGACTTCCAGATATTTCTTGGCGGAACCGCTAATCTTATCCGCCAGAAATCCCATCCTCATATGGTCCCTTTTGCCGAACACATAGGCGGAAGCCAGCAGGGCCATCCATGTGAAGCTGTAGGTTAAAAGCTCCTCTGAAACAGTACTGGGCTTATTGAAGAAATAGCGGGTAACAATCTGGTAGGTCCCGATTATCGTCATCAGCATAAACAGGCAGATGATAGAAAATTCCCAGAATCTGCATGATTCTGGCTCTCACTCTTATGCATTGTCTCCATCCTGCTTCTCCTCCCTTCGCTTTTTCGTTTATTTCTGGATATGATTGTACAGGTCCACAATCTTGGGATTATCCTTTAACATGGTCTCATGAAGAGGCAGCACCTTTTGTTTGAACGCATCCACGTCCACATCTATAAATTCCACGCCCATTTTATTCTGTGCAATGTCCTTGGCTTCCTCAATGCTCTTATCCCACTCCTCAAGCTCCACCTCTGTGGACAGTGCTGCAGCGTCCTTGAATACCTGGTATTCCTCAGGGCTTAAGCCGTTTAAGAATTTTAAGTTGGCAACCAGCATATCCGGAACCATCTGATGCTTATTATAGGCATAATACTTGGCAACCTCGCCGTGCTTGTTGTTGGTAAGGGCCAGCTCGTTGTTCTCCGCACCGTCGATAACGCCCTGCTGGATAGCCGTATACACCTCACCGAATCCCATGGGGGCTGCCGCTGCTCCGAAGGCATTGACCATGGCCACGCTGGCCGGGCTCTGCTGAACCCTTATCTTCTTTCCCTTTAAGTCATCAGGGGTATGAATCGGAGTCTTGGCATAAAAATTCCTGACGCCTGCATTGTACCAGGTAACCACCCTGAAACCGGCTTCGTCCGTGGATTCATAAACCTTTTCCATGTATTCCGTATCCTGCATCACGGATTTGTATACATCCTCTGAGTCGAAAAGATAGGGCATACTGAATATTTCGTATACGCCTGCAAACGTCTCAAGATTGGCGGTTCCGGCCACAACAAAGTCAATGGCTCCCTGTCTGGGCAGCTCAATGGCCTTCTGGGCAGAACCAGGATTTCATTGGGGAATATCTGGACCTCGTACTTGTCCCCCAGCCGTTCCTCCACATATTCCTTAAAAGCTAAAAGCCCTATATGCTCCGGATGCGTCTCTGACTGTGCATGGGATACACGGATAATCCGTTTTCCGGAAGTCACTGAGCCACAGCCTGTAAGACCTGCTGCCACAGCAGCCGCAAGGGCGGCAGCCGCCACTCTCTTTATGAATTTTCTCTTACTTTTTCATTCTTTCCCTTTATACGGCAAATTCTTTTGTTTCAATACATCCAGGAACCTGCGTTCCCTGTTTATTCTGGACTGAAATACTGTTTCCCATACCGCAAAACGGCGGCCTTTTGCTGCCCGTTGCCCAGCTCTTTCAGAGTCCCGGCCCTTTTCTCCACTAACAAAAGCCCCTTGGCTATCAACCAGAAAACGTTAAGATTTTTTGGCGCCTTCTTAACACTTTCTTAATTATATAGCCAGGGCTTTTATTTTGTACCGTAAAAGTTTGTCAAGTACAGGAAGAAGATTTTGTCCTTCCCCATTTTTTTCTAGTTACCTTTCGCATAAATGCACAAAACCTGTTCTATTTTTGTGCAGTCTCACTATCCCTGTACTCGGATGGTATCATTCCGGTCATGCGCTTGAACACTTTTGCAAAATAATTGAATCATAATAATACCCTACCTGCATACTCACGTCCCTTGACGCTTATGCTCCTGTCCTTCAGCAGTTTTTGGCCTCGTTTACCTCTGAAACCGGTGGAGGTAGAGGTGAAATTCTGGTCAAAGCACTGTTTGAACAGCTT
>SCPN01001176.1_pt1 | contig 36928 bp, 33 predicted proteins | sample 6106831 | NCBI WGS metagenome assembly SCPN01 (sample SAMN10720447, study PRJNA508395) | human gut metagenome | isolation source: Participant 1, 0 month | reverse complement strand
AGAGTCAGGGCTGGCAATTGGTGGGGAACGGAGAACCTATCTGTATTTTGCTTTAATCATAATAATGAAAGTTATTGTAATCCTGTTCCGGACAGAAATATTGAAGTAAATATTCATGATATTCAGATAAGAAATGTTAGCTGTCTGGCAGAAAATGCTGTTGCTATTGTGGGGGAAGGAGGCAATATACAGAATATATTAATTGATGGCATATATTATGAAAAAAGAAAGAGCGACAATAGTTATCTGAAAGGGAAAAAACGTATTGATGTAAGTCCAAGCAAAGAAGATGTTACGCTGCCGGAGGATGAAAATGAATACTGGCTGTTGATTGATGCTTGCAGGAATATCAGCATTCGGAATGCCAGGATAGCGTGCTATGAGGGCAAAAGCCTTAAAAACGCTGTTAGGCACAGCCTGGAGGTAGAGCTTTAGGGCTTGGCATAGTTTTGCTGGGGGTGTATTACCACGGCTCTTTTACCGCATTTTTGGGGGAGGAATTATGGAAATTATACAATGGACATTACCTGACTGCGAAAAAGAAAGCGGCGCCGGATATGCCTTTAATGCAAATATCAGAGAGACATCCCCATTGCATACGCATAATTTTTATGAAATATTTTATGTAAATAAGGGAAAAGCCATACATTGTGTAAATGGAGAACGCATTGTAGTTTCCAGCGGTGCATGTGTTTTCATCCGTCCATGGGATGTACATAGCTATGATTCACTTAATTATTCTGAATTTCAGATGACCAGCGTAGGTTTTACCTGCGAGGAAATGGAAGAGGGTTTTAGATGGAGCCAGTTTCCCCCTGCCATGATTACTGAACCTGGATTGCCGCCGCATATTATGCTTAATGGTTATGAAAAAACTGAATTTGAGAATAAGCTGAAGGGAATAGAAAGCCATGCAAAAGGGATAGAAAGAAAAAGATATTTCAGATCAGTATTTCCTTTTTTTATTTATTTAATATGCAACAAAATACGCAGAGCTGAAACAAAGCAACTTCAGGTAATGCCTTCCTGGTTTTCTGAAGTCGTTGAACAAATGAGTCAGCCGGAAAATTTTGTTCAGGGCCTTCCAAGGCTGTTGGACTGCACAAGCTATTCGCATGAATATATTATACGGGTATTCAGGAAATATTTACATATGACACCGACAGAATTTATTAATTTGAGAAGAATAAATTATGCAATGGGCCTGGTAGTTGAAAAAAAATATCAACATATTTGCTATATGTCGGTATTAATAAGTCATTTTATACTGTTTTTAAGAAGCAGACAGGGTTCACACCAAATGAATATTTAAAGGCATATGGCGAAAATCTGGATGAGGATGTGTAATGGCGTTTTAATGCGCGGATTGGAGCAGAATAAAAATTGGATAAAAAAGAGCGAATAGACAGATGCCTGAAACAGGCTGTTGAGAATGGAGAAATTGCAGGAGGCTGCGTCTTATTTATTGAAAATGGCCTTGAATTCTGTTATGCAAAGGCAGGCTGGGCTGCTATTGAGTCACGTACGCCGATAAGGCGGGATACGATATTCAGGCTTTATTCCATGACCAAGCCTATTACTGCAGCAGCAGTGATGATTCTTATGGAAGAAGGATTGCTTGATTTATATGAACCGGTTGCGAATTATATCAGAACTTTGAGAGACAGAAAGTAATAGTAGGTAATACTCTTGCAGCGGCGGAAAGAACAATGACAATCCGCGATTTGCTTTCCATGACTTCGCTTCATTTCATCGAGAGCTGAATTGCGCAGAAAAAGAGACAGCGCATGTATTTGAGGAACTTACAAAAAGAATGTATTCATCAGCACCAATGGATACAATAGAGTTTGCTGAAAAAATCGGAAACTGTCCACTTGCCTTTCATCCAGGGGAATCATGGCAGTATGGTGTGTCGGCAGATATTCTGGGGGCGGTGGTTGAAAGTGTCAGCCGAATGAGGTTCGGAGATTTTCTATGGAAGAAGATTTTTAAACCGTTGGGAATGCAGGATACGGGTTTTTATTTGCAGGAGGATAAAAAGGAACGGCTAGCTGATGTATATGAAAACAGGAAAGGGATAGGTCTGAAATTGTTTTCACAGGATCATCTTGGTATTCGTATTGATGCAAAACCCAATTCTTTTGAGTCTGGAGGCGGAGGGTTATTTTCTACAGTGGATGATTATGCACGGTTTGCACAAATGCTTTTAAATGGAGGAGAATCCGGCGATGTAAGAATCATGCAACCGGAAACCATACGGTATCTGACTGGTTGCGGTTTGGATGGAAAAAGGCAGGACATATTCAGCAATTGGTTTGGGCTGGATGGCAGTTTAAGAAGTTATGTTCTATGCGTTTTATGACAGAAAGCTTGCAGGAGTTTTGGGAAGCGAAGGCGAATATGGTTGGGATGGCTGGCTGGGTACCTATTTTGTAAATGATCCTGTCAGGAAAATAACGTTCCTTTTTATGACACAGATAAAGGACTTTGGAACGACAAATCTTACAAGAAAAATAAAAAATATCATATTTAGTTAGAATGGTATCTCATTGATTCGTGCTTTATGACGATAAGAGTGTTCAAGATTTAGAAGAATTTGGCCATGCAGTTTTAAATAACTGTAATGGCCTTTATTTTATTGAGAGCCAGAATAATTCAAACACATATTATTGACACCGAAACAGCCAGTCTGTACAATAAGAATTACCTGCCTGTGACTATAAAGGTATCGGACAGTTATGTCTGTCAAAAGGAAACCAAAGAGTAAACATTCATGGAAAATAATTATGATATCATCACCAGAATAAACAAAGCCTATTCCGGTATGAGCAAACGGCACAAGCAAATAGCGTCCTATATATTGGAGCACTACGACCAGGCGGCATTCATGACCGCGGCGAAAATGGGAGAGGCGCTGTCCATAAGCGAATCAACGGTGGTGCGTTTTGCGGCGGCCATCGGCTATGAAGGCTACCCGGAAATGCAGGCTGCGCTGGCTGCCTGGGTGAAAACCAAACTGAATGCCGTACAGAAGGTAGGCGCCGCCTATCGCGGCAGCAGCCAGTCCGAGGTGCTCACCAGTGTGCTTTCCAGCGATATGGAGAAAATACAGGATACCATTGATAACCTGGATCCCGCAGCCTTTGACACGGCGGTGGATATTATCCTGGAGGCCCGTACCGTTTATATCGCGGGCATCAGAAGCTGTGCTCCCCTGGCGGAGTTCCTCAGCTTTTACCTGAATATGATCCGGGGAAACATTGTACTGCTGAAAACGACGAGCTTAAGTGAAGTGTTTGAGCAGATGCTGCGGATTGGTGATAAGGATGCCATCATTGGCATCAGCTTTCCCAGATATTCCATGCGTACACTGAAAGCCATGGAGTTTGCCAACGACAGGAATGCCAAGGTAATCACTATCACTGACAGCGTGCATTCCCCCATGAATCTGTATTCCTCCTGCAATCTGCTTGCAAGAAGCGATATGGTTTCCATCGTGGATTCCCTTGTTGCGCCGCTGAGCGTAATCAACGCTCTGGTGGTGGCTCTGTGCCTGAAACGGCCGGAGGCCGTGAAAGCGAGCCTGGAATCCCTGGAGGGTGCATGGAATAATTACCAGGTCTATCTGAATGATGAGATTAATTTTATTGATGAGGATGCCTTCCTGAACCTGCCTGCCTCAGGCGGGGATGGGGAAAAGGCGGCAGCGGCGGAACGGAGGAATCTATGAGCAGGGTATTAATAGTCGGCGGCGGCGCCGCAGGAATGATGGCGGCGCTTTCCGCGGCCGGGAAAGGCCACTGCGTTACTGTTTTTGAAAAAAATGAAAAGCTGGGCAAGAAAATATACATCACAGGCAAAGGCAGATGTAATGTGACCAATGCCTGTGAGCCTCAGGAGCTGTATCAAAGTGTAGTCAGCAATTCCAAATTTCTCTACAGCGCCTTTTCCCGTTTTGACAATCAGGCGGTACAGGATTTCTTTGAAGCAAACGGCTGTCCGCTGAAAACGGAGCGGGGCGGCCGGGTTTTCCCTGTTTCGGATCACTCCTCGGATATCATCCGCGCCCTGTCGTCGGCCCTGGAAAAAGCCGGCGTGGAAATCCGGCTCCATACCCCGGTAAAAAAGCTCCTTGTAAGAAAAGCGGAGGACGGTTCCAATGCCATAAGAGGGCTTAAGCTTCTCTCTGGTGAAGAAATTACGGCGGACGCCGTGGTGCTTGCCTGCGGAGGGCTTTCCTACCAGGCTACAGGCTCCACCGGCGACGGCATGCGTATGGCGCAGGAGCTGGGACATTCCCTGGTTCCCTGCATGCCCTCACTGGTTCCCTTCCATATAAAAGAGGAGTGGTGCCGACAGCTGCAGGGCCTTGCCCTAAAAAATGTTTCGGCCGCATTATATATAGAAGAAAAAGAAATTTACAGCGGCTTTGGTGAGATGCTTTTTACCCATTTCGGCGTGAGCGGTCCGCTGATTCTCAGCGCCAGCAGCTACTACCAAACCGCTGCGGAGAAGCTGAGAAAGAAGAAGGAAAAGCAGGCAAAGAAAGCAGGGGCGGCTGCAGAGCTGGAAAATGGAAGGACGAAGGCACATGCTTACCTGAAGCTGGATTTGAAGCCCGCCCTCTCCATGGAGCAGCTTGACAAAAGGATTCTGCGGGATTTTGAGGACAATAAGAACAAGCAGTTTAAAAACGCGGTGGACGGACTCTTCCCCGCCAGGCTGGTTCCCATCATGATTCAGCTTTCCGGCATTGACCCGGAAAAGAAGGTACATGAGATAACAAGGGAAGAAAGAAAATATTTTGAAGAATGCATCAAGGGACTGACGCTGACCATTGCCGGAACGAGAGGCTTTGAAGAGGCGATAATCACCCGCGGCGGCGTCCGCGTAAAGGAGGTCAACCCCTCTACCATGGAATCCAGGCTGGTGCCCGGGCTGTATATGGCCGGTGAAATGCTGGATCTGGATGCGCTGACAGGAGGCTTTAACCTGCAGATTGCCTGGTCAACAGGATACCTTGCGGGGGCCAGCATACCGTGATGGCCTGAGGGCAGAAAGCGGCGGCCCGTACCAGGACCGCCTGAATATAATATACGCGGCGTTGGCCGCATGCCCGGCAAAAGGGCGGATAGGAGCAAAAATGAGTTATAATATCGCAATTGACGGCCCTGCGGGAGCAGGAAAAAGCACGATTGCCAAAAAGCTTGCAAAGAAGCTGGGCTATGTGTATGTGGATACAGGCGCAATGTACAGGGCGATTGCCCTTTTCCTTCTCAGGGAGAAGGTACAGCCGCAGGATACTGACTCAATACTGGCGAAATGCACAGGGGCAGATGTTACCATAAGCTATCAGGACGGCGAACAGATTGTGCTGCTGAACGGAGAAAATGTGAATGGCCTGCTCCGTACGGAGGAAGTGGGAAACATGGCCTCCAATTCCTCCGCTGTCCCGGCTGTAAGGGACAGGCTGCGCAGTCTTCAGCAGGAGCTGGCTGCCAATGAGAATGTGATTATGGACGGCCGCGATATCGGAACCTGCGTGCTCCCTGACGCGGACGTGAAAATATTCCTGACTGCGGACAGCGCTGTCAGGGCCAGACGGAGATTTGAGGAGCTTGCGGCAAAAGGGACGCCGGAGCCGCTTGAAAAAATCGAAAAGGATATCATTGAAAGGGATGCCAGGGACAGGAACCGGGAGATATCGCCATTAAAGCAGGCAGAGGACGCGGTTCTGGTGGACACCTCCGAAATGACCATTGACGAGGTAGTGGAAGCTATCCTGGAAATCTGCAGAAAGAAAGGATGCATATAATATGGAAGTAATTCTGGCAGAAAGCGCCGGCTTCTGCTTTGGTGTAAAGCGTGCCGTGGATAAGGTCTACGAACAGATAGAAACCGGAAAGAAAATATATACCTACGGACCGATTATCCACAACGAATTTGTAGTGCAGGATCTGGAAAAAAAAGGGGTTGAGGTCATCGAATCCGAGGAAGCGCTGGAGCAGCTTACGGAGGGAACCATCGTCATCCGATCCCACGGAGTGCCCAAATCCATCTGCGAAAAAATAGAAAAACAGGGACTGGAATGCGTGGATGCTACCTGCCCTTTTGTAAAAAGGATTCATAAAATAGTAGAAAAGGAAAGTGCGGCAGGCCGACAGATAGTTATCATCGGAAATGCCGGACACCCCGAAGTAGAGGGGATTCAGGGCTGGTCGGTCACTCCGGCGATAGTTATTGAATCGGAAAAAGAAGCACAGGAATTCGTACCTGAAGCCGGGAAAAAGCTGTGTATTGTGTCGCAGACGACATTTAACTACAATAAATTTCAAGAATTAGTTGAAATTTTTCTAAAAAAAGGTTATGATATTAGTGTTGTGAATACTATCTGTAACGCAACTGAGGAGAGACAAACTGAGGCAAAGGATATTGCAGCGAAGGTTGATGCGATGATTGTTATCGGTGGGAAGCACAGTTCCAATACAAGGAAGCTGTATGAGATATGCTGCAAGGAGTGTGCTCACACCTGTTTGATACAGACACTTGATGACTTGCATTTAGAACTACCCAAAGCTGTCCGCCTGGTGGGTATTACAGCCGGAGCGTCTACCCCGAATAAATTAATCGAGGAGGTTCAAAACTATGTCAGAATTAACTTTTGAACAAATGTTGGAGGAATCATTAAAAACTATACATGCGGGAGAGGTAGTCGAAGGTACAGTTATCGATGTTAAGCCTGAAGAAGTGATTCTTAATATCGGATACAAGTCAGACGGTATTCTTACAAGAAACGAATATACTAACGATCCCGGCGTGGACATGACAGCGGTCGTTAAAACGGGCGACAAGATGGAAGTCAAGGTACTTAAGGTAAATGACGGAGAAGGACAGGTTATCCTTTCCTACAAGCGTCTGGCTGCTGACAGAGGAAACAAGAGAATCGAAGAAGCATACAACAATCACGAAGTGCTTACTGCCAAGGTAACCCAGGTACTTGACGGCGGATTAAGCGTAGTGGTAGATGAAGTCAGAATTTTTATCCCTGCAAGTCTGGTTTCCGACACTTATGAGAAGGACCTGAACAAATACGCAGGACAGGATATTGAATTCGTAATCAGCGAGTACAATCCGAAGAGAAGAAGATATATCGGCGACCGCAAGCAGCTCATCGTTGCCAAGAAGGCAGAGATGCAGAAGGAACTGCTTGAAAGAATCCATGAAGGTGATGTAGTGGAAGGAACTGTTAAGAACGTAACAGATTTCGGTGCATTCATCGATCTGGGCGGAGCAGACGGACTGCTTCATATTTCTGAAATGTCCTGGGGCAGAGTGGAACACCCCAAGAAGGTATTCAAGGTTGGTGATCAGGTTACCGTACAGATTAAGGAAATCAACGGCAGCAAAATCGCCCTCAGCATGAAGTTTGACGATGCCAATCCCTGGAAGACCGCTGCAGAGAAGTATGCAGTTGGCAATGTAGTAACAGGCAGAGTGGCAAGAATGACAGATTTTGGTGCGTTTATTGAGCTGGAACCCGGAATTGATGCACTTCTCCATGTTTCCCAGATTGCTAAAGAGCATGTGGACAAACCGTCAGATGTTCTGAAGGCAGGAGAAGAAATTACGGCAAAGGTTGTTGATTTCAATGAAACAGACAGGAAAATCAGCCTGAGTATTAAGGCTATGCTTGCTCCCGAACCTAAGGAAGTGAAGGAAGAAGCTCCTGTACAGGAAGAAGCAGACGCAGACGTGGTTTCCGTAGATATTGATGCTGTAATCGCAAAGCAGAAGGCAGAAGAGGATTCTGCTGAATAATTAACAATGAGTGGCAGCATGCTGTGCTGTTGAAAGGGATGCGGGAGTACGCCGCATCCCTTTTTTAAATATGCCCGGCGGTGTACGATTCCGCAGGCTGTGTAAGCGTAAGCAGCAAAGGGACGCCGAACCGCCGTAAATACATAAAAGTGGAAGGAAAGAGGAAAAATGAGTAAGGTTGTAAATGAACCAAAAATCAAGAATCCGCTGATTAAAGCCATACGTGAGCTTCTGGAGCACAGGGCGCTCTGGCTTTATCTGCTTTGTGACGAAGCAAGGAAGAAGGGGCTTTTGCCGCAGGATTTTGCGCCGGCCGCTATCAGACGCTGCGGACATATGCAGGGCAGGCAGTTAGTAAAAAAAGGGCGTACCAAAAGCCTGAAGGGACTGCGCAGAACCCTGTTTACCAAACCGGCACAGCTTGTTTTTGAAATGAAGATTCAGAAATGCACGGATAATGAGCTGGAAATCCATTTTCATTACTGTCCGCTTGTAAAGGCATGGCAGAAGGCGGGCTGCAGTGATGAGGAGATCGCCTGCCTGTGTGATACAGCCATGTGCGGTGACAGAGGGATCGGGGAGGCCTACGGCTGCGCCCTGGATCTGCCGAAAACCATTGCAAACGGCGATGATATCTGCCATCTCAGATATTACCGCAAAAATGCCATGAAAGAGCAGTAACTGCGAGGGCGTATAACCGTCAGTTACAATGAGTTACAAATGGGATGCGAAGCCGGCAGAGGGGGACGGCTGCGCAGCAGAATGGGTTGCTTCTTATATTACAATCTGGAGGAAGATGATGAAAAAGAAGATTCTGTATGCTGCAGCGGTACTGGCAGCTTTGTTGTTTATCTGGCTGGGAAACGAGGGCAGCAAGCCCCTGGTGCTTAAAGGCACGGATTTGAACCAGACAGCGGGCGTCAGCGATTATACAGGGCTGATTGCCATTGATGAAACGGCTGCATATTACGGTATGTTTGCCTATACGGACGATTATGTGCTGGATAAGGGAACCTATACCATAAGGCCAGAATATTCCAATACCTCGTCCGATAATATCATTGAAGTATGGGACAATGGTACAAAGGTGGCCCAGTGGAGCCTGGAGAGCACGGATGGAGTGAAAACCACCCGGGATTATACCTTTACACTGAACAAAACTTCACAGCAGCTGCATATACGTATTTACTATCAGGGAAAAGGGAGCCTGATTGTAAATAATATTTCCCTGATCCCTCACGGCGCTTTTTACAGGGATGCCTGGTTCCTGGCGGCTGTAGTGATACTGTTGGCCATAACCGGTGTTTTTCTTGCATCCTCATGAGAAAGCATCCGGGTCAGGAAGAACAAGAAGGTTACTTTCCTGATATTGGCGGGACTGTGCCTGTATTCTTCCATGCCCCTGTTTATCCAGGCCTTTGCCCAGGCGGATGACGTCTGCTATCATCTGCTCAGAATTGAGGGGCTGAAGGATGGAATGCTGGACGGGCAGTTCCCGGTGGTTATTTTCCCTGAAGCGCTGGCAGGAAACGGATATCTGAACAGCATGTATCCCTATCTGTTCCTGTATATCCCCGCAGTACTGAGGCTGCTTGGCGTTTCCCTGGCGCTTTCCTATAAAACGCTGATATTTATAGCCAATATTGCCACTGTGGCGATTACATTCCGGGTATTCAAATCCATTACCAGATCAAAATACGCCTGTATTCTGGGAACGGCGCTTTATATCCTAATGCCCTACCGTTTTACGAATATTTACGCAAGGGGCGCGCTTGGGGAAACACTGGCGCTGACCTTCCTGCCGCTGATTATCGCCGGCTTTTACCATGTGCTGCTGGGAGACAAGAAGAAATGGCCGTGGCTGGTAATCGGCTTTACGGGAGTGATTGAAAGCCATGTGCTCAGCACAGCCACGATGGGCGTGATTTTCGCTGTCTGCTGTCTTATTTTTATCAGGGAGCTGTTCTGTGATAAAAGATGGCTTGAACTGCTGAAAGCGGCGGGACTTACGGTGCTGTTGAATCTGTGGTTCCTGGTGCCTTTCCTGTTCTTCTACCTGAAGGAAAACCTGTACCAGAAGGCGCTGGACTGGAGCGGCTTTTCGGAGTATTCCATCAATGCTTCCTTCCTGGCGGATACCTTCCATACCAACGATTACCGTTTCCTGTCCCTGGGACTTCCCATCCTGGGCTGTGCGGCAATATGCATCCTCAAGCTGGTATGCGAGAAATCAAAGGAAAAGAACTGTAAAAGAGACAGCTTCCTCACCTATCTTTTCGGCTGCGCCTGTGTGCTGACCTTCCTTGTGACAGGCTATTTCGGAAGCAAGACGCTGAAAGAGCTGATTCCGGCCATCGAACCGGTCCTGCGGACGATCCAGTTCCCCTGGCGGCTTCTGGCCCCTGCAGGAATCCTGTTTATCTTTGCAGGCGTCATCTGGCTGTCCGAATCGGAGGTGCTGCGGCCCTACAGGAATCTTGTATTTGCATTCCTGGTGGGAGTGAACCTGCTCACCTGCCTGAACCAGCCCTATAATCAGAATAATTTTGCCTATAAAGATTATGATGACACCACAACGGTGGGGCATCAGGATAAAATCATAGGAATCCCGAAATCGGATGCCACCGTTATTTATCCATATGAATGGCGGATAGATGCGCTGATGGACGATAAGCTGACAGCGGATCTGCAGCTTTCCGATGCCGAAAAGGTAATTGTACAGGATTATGAAAAGAAGGGCACCAAAGGAAAGCTGACCTATCAAACTTCGGAGGAAGGGCAGTATGTGGATTTCCCGATCCAGAAATATCTGGGTTATACGGCGGAGGATGAAAACGGGACGCCGCTGGAAGTAACTTATGGAAATAATTACCGTGTGAGGGTGATGTTAAACCCAGGTGGAATGACCAGCCACCGTCTTTGTAGATACCGCCAGTACCTGTTATTTTCCGTATCTCCCAGGTGATATCCCTCCTGACGCTGCTTGGCTGTATTGCAGTACCGGGATATTTTGTGATAAACCGCAGAAAACGCAGTCCCGCTGTTGTGGCGGCCGGGGCGGGCAAGAAAAAGGACGGAACGCATTAACGCATTCCGTCCAGTATATGACCGGCATAGAGGGACAGCCGTTTACTGTCATTCAGGAAAGCTTCTTCCAGAAGAAAGCTTTCCTTTTTTTACCCCTTCGGAAGGCCGGGGTGAAAAGATCCTCCTGTCCCGGCTTGAGATGCTGGGGCAGGAATTCGCCGCTTTTTCTCGTATAGCAGGTGGCGGGAGTAGCGGGCACCCGATGGGACTTATCCACATATACGGCCACTGATTTATGAATGGCATTGTCCTCCTCAGGAAGATAAGAGTAATTTTTATAATCCGGGTAAAAGAATTTCAGCTCGCCGGAAAGTACAGGTATTTTCAGCGTCCCCGTATTTTCGCTGCCGGAAAAATAACAGCCTCCTCCATGAAATGAGAGGGGGACAGGCAGCGCGGCGGGAAAAGTGAGCCGGACAAGGAGTTCTTTTTGTATGTTTCCCGCATAATCTGTACAAAGGTCCGTTTCCGCCCCGACAGCGGACGGGATGCTTTCAAAAAGCTCCGGATAGGAAAGGATGGGAACCACGGACAGCATGCCCCGGATGTCGTCCGCATTGTGAAGAAGGAGCACCTCCAGCAGGCGGTGATCCCGTTCCTGGCGATAGACCTTGTACAGTTCTATCAGCTGGCCGCCGGTAAAAGGATCCTCTCTGTTAAGGCCAAGATATTCCTCTAATGTTTTCTGCTTGCAGTTGGGCAGCTTGAGCAGATTTTTTAAGGGCGATATCTGTCGGTAGATGTCCGTCTGCTCCATTTGCGGGAAAGGGGAATCCAGGCCATATTTTTTGCATTTTGCCTGTACGAAGGGGACATCGAAGGTCGTCCCGTTAAAGTGCACCAGCTTCCGGTAAGGGGCGGCAAATTTCAGGAAAGCGTCCAGAATGGCTTCCTCCTCAGCCGTGTTTTCTGCAAACCATTGCTGCAGGGTCCACTTTTTATCCTGAAGAAACGCGGCGCCGATAAGATAAATGCACGTTTTGGGGAGGAGTCCGGTGGCTCTGATATCAAAAAAGGATACTTTCCGTGTCTCCCAGAAAATGCCGGATGGTTTCTCCGGCAGTTGTATGTATGTTCTGAATTCGTGTTTTCATACAATTAATATACCATATTTTTTGATTTTTATGTAGTAATTTGATGAAAATTAAGGTATGATTATGTTATGCCGTGCGTCCCGTGGTTTGCCGGCAGGAAGGTAACCGGCCCGTTTGAGAAGAGCGGCTGCAGAGGAATCCGGCGGACCCGAGGAGACACAGGAGGCGAGGGGGACCAGGACGTGTTTGAAAAATGCGTTCCGGCTTTCGTCCTGTGCATACGCAATAATTAACAAGAAAAGAGGGATAGCTAAAATGGCTAAGGCGAAGTTAACATTTATGGGCGGCATCCATCCATACGACGGAAAAGACCTGTCCAAGGATAAGCCCATGAAAGCAGTTTTGCCAAAGGGAGATCTGGTGTATCCGTTGTCCCAGCATATCGGTGCGCCCGCCAGGCCAATCGTGGCAAAGGGGGACCATGTGCTGGCAGGTCAGAAGATAGCGGAAGCGGGGGGCTTCGTATCCGCATCGGTATTCTGTACCGTGTCGGGAACGGTGAAGTCCATTGAACCGAGGCGTGTGGTCACCGGCGATAATGTGATGAGCATTGTGGTTGAGAATGATCAGCGGTATGAAGAAGTGGAATATCCTCCGGTGAAGCCCCTTGAGGAGCTGTCAGGAGAAGAGATCATCAATCTGGTGAAGGAAGCGGGCGTGGTCGGTATGGGCGGCGCAGGGTTCCCCACGCATGTAAAGCTTTCACCAAAGGAACCGGATAAAATAGAATATGTGATTGCCAACTGTGCCGAATGCGAACCTTATCTTACCTCGGATTACCGCAGGATGCTGGAGGAGCCTGATAAGCTTATCGGGGGCCTTCAGGTGATTCTGCGGCTTTTCCCCAATGCAAAGGGAGTGCTGGCGGTGGAGGACAATAAGCCGGACTGCATTAAGCTTTTGACTGAGATGACCAGCGACGAACCCAGGATTACGGTGAAGAAGCTGAAAACCAAGTACCCCCAGGGTTCCGAGCGCCAGCTGATTTTTGCAGTGACCGGGCGGGCCATCAATTCCTCCATGCTTCCTGCGGATGCAGGCTGTATCGTGGACAATGTGGATACTGTGGTCGCGGTCAACCGTGCGGTGAGGGAGGGCAAGCCTCTGATGAACCGTATTGTTACCGTCACGGGGGATGCCATTGCCAATCCCCAGAATTTTATTGTCCGGATCGGAACGAATTATCATGAACTGATAGAAGAAGCGGGCGGCTTTTCCAAAGAGCCGGAGAAGATTGTGTCGGGCGGCCCCATGATGGGCTTCGGCATTTTCGATCTGGATGTGCCCACAACGAAAACGGCGTCCGCGCTGCTGTGTATGTCGAAGGATGAGGTAGGAGAGCCTTCGGCCTGCATCAACTGCGGAAGATGTGTGGAGGCCTGCCCTTCCAGGCTTGTGCCCACACTGCTTTCCACCTATTCGGAGCATTATGATATGGAAGCCTTTGAGAAGCATGACGGTATGGAATGCTGTGAATGCGGCTGCTGCAGCTATGTCTGCCCGGCCAAGCGCCAGCTTACCCAGGCGATCAAATCCATGCGTAAAATGGTCCTGGCAGAGCGCAAGAAAACAAGCGCTGCCAATAAAAAATAGGAGGAAAGAGCAATGAGCGACTTGATGAAGGTATCATCCAATCCGCATATCAGATCCAAAGACTCCACAGGCAGAATCATGCTTGCGGTCATTGCGGCACTGCTTCCCACCACGATCTTTGGCATCTGGAATTTCGGTATCCGCGCCCTGCTGATTGTTGCAGTGACCATCGCATCCACGGTACTGACAGAATTTTTATATGAAAAAATTACGAAAAAGAAGAACACCATCGGGGATCTGTCCGCTGTGGTAACAGGGCTTCTGCTGGCGCTGAACCTGCCGGTGAGCGTGCCCTGGTGGATCGGCGTCATCGGCGGCGTATTTGCAATTCTCGTTGTGAAGATGCTGTTCGGCGGCCTGGGGCAGAACTTTATGAACCCGGCTCTGGGAGCCAGATGCTTTCTGCTGATCTCCTTTGCCTCCATCATGACCAATTTCAACTGTGATGCTTATACCGGCGCTACGCCGCTTGCCGCAGTGAAAGCGGGAGAGAGCGTCAACGTTCTGGATATGGTAATCGGCAGGACAGGGGGAACCATCGGCGAGACCTCCATGCTGTGCATCGTTATTGGCGCATGTCTGCTGATCTGGCTGGAAATCATCGATTTGAGAATTCCCGGTACATACATCGTAAGCTTTGTGGTTTTCATGATACTCTTCGGAGGCCATGGGCTTGACAGATACTATATTTCCGCACAGCTTTCCGGCGGCGGCCTGATGCTGGGCGCTTTCTTCATGGCGACCGACTATGTAACGCGGCCGGTGACCAAGAAGGGGCAGTATATTTACGGTATTCTGCTGGGCGTGCTCACCGGTATTTTCAGGGTTTTAAGCGCCAGCGCGGAGGGTGTTTCCTATGCGATTATCCTGGGGAACCTGCTGGTGCCCCTGATTGAGAGGTTTACTCTTCCCAAAGCTTTTGGTAAAGGAGGAGAACGGGCATGAAAAGTATGTTGAAGGATGCGGGAATTTTATTCCTGATTACATTGGTTTCCGGCCTGCTTCTGGGCCTTGTTTACCAGGTGACGAAGGATCCCATTGCGGTGCAGGAGGAGAAAGCCAGGATGGAAGCGCGCCAGGAGGTATTCCAGGACGCGGATCATTTTGAAGACGGGGAAGGCTTCTCCGAGGAAGCGGCGCAGGCTGTGCTGAATGAGGGCGGCTTCACCCAGGAGAGCATCAACGAATACTGCGCTGCCTATGACAAGGACGGCGGCCTTTTAGGATACGTGATTACGGTGACCAGCCATGAGGGCTACGGCGGAGACATTAAGTTCACTATCGGTGTGCGCATGGACAACACGCTCAACGGAATGTCCATTCTCTCCATTTCCGAGACTCCCGGCCTGGGCATGCAGGCGGAAGAGGTATTGAAGCCTCAGTTTGCAGGCAAAAAGGCGGAAAGCTACGTCTATACCAAGGGCGGCGCTTCGGCGGACAACGAGATTGACGCCATTACCAGCGCCACAATCACGACCAATGCGGTCACAAACGGCGTAAACGCCGGACTGTATTATTTCCAGACGGAACTGAAAGGAGGCAGCGGCAATGAATAAGCCAACCGAACGTCTCTATAACGGAATTATAAAAGAAAATCCCACCTTTGTGCTGACCCTGGGCATGTGCCCCACACTGGCGGTCACCACATCGGCAATAAACGGGCTGGGCATGGGCCTTTCCACAATGGTAGTACTGGCGCTGAGCAACCTGATGATATCGCTGCTTCGCAAAATTATACCGGATAAAGTGAGGATCCCCGCTTTTATCGTAATCGTGGCAAGCTTCGTTACCATGGTAGAGCTGCTTCTGCAGGCGTATGTACCGTTTTTGTATGATGCGCTGGGCATTTATATCCCTTTGATCGTTGTTAACTGTATCATTCTGGGCCGCGCGGAAAGCTATGCTTCCAAGAACGGGCCGCTCCCGTCTTTATTTGACGGCATTGGAATGGGCCTGGGCTTTTCCCTGGCGCTCACCTGCATCGGTCTGGTGCGTGAGATCCTGGGCTCCGGCAAGTTTTTCGGCTTCGCCATTCTGGGAAGCAAGGCTCCGGAAATTTTCGGCTCCGATATTCTGCAGCATTACGTGCCCATCAATATCTTTGTTATGGCTCCCGGTGCATTCTTCGTTCTGGCGGCGCTGACGGCGATTCAGAATAAAGTGAAGATTAACGGGGAAAAGAAAGGCAAGGATATGTCCAGGATTCAGTCAGGCTGCAGCGAGGACTGCATGGCCTGCGGAGAATCCGGCTGTGCACGCCGTTTTTATGACGCGGATGCGGGAAAAAAGGAGGAGGGAAAATAAATGTTGGATCAGCTGCGAGAATTATTGCTTATATTAATCGGTTCCTCACTGGTGAGCAACGTGGTACTCAGCCAGTTCCTCGGTTTGTGCCCTTTCCTCGGCGTTTCCAAAAAGGTGGAAACCGCGGCCGGCATGGGGACTGCCGTTATCTTTGTAATTACGCTGTCCAGCGCGGTGGCGGGCGTCATCTATAAATTCGTCCTCACGCCGTTAAACATTACTTACCTGCAGACCATTGTTTTCATTCTGGTTATTGCGGCGCTGGTTCAGTTCGTGGAAATGTTTCTGAAAAAATATATGGTGTCTCTCTACAACGCGCTGGGTGTATACCTGCCCCTGATTACCACCAACTGTGCGGTCCTGGGTGTGGCGCTGACCAACGTCCAGAAGAACTACGGGATTCTGGCGGGGACGGTCAACGGCTTTGCAACGGCGCTTGGCTTCACGATCGCCATTATCATTCTGGCGGGAATCCGCGAGAAGATGGCGTATAATGACGTACCGGAATCCTTCAGGGGAATGCCTATCGTCCTGATTACTGCGGGACTTATGGCAATTGCCTTCTGCGGCTTTTCCGGCCTGTCGCTTAAATAGGAGGTGGAGTCGGTGAGTATTTCAGGTATTCTGATTGCTACGGCAATCGTAGGCGGTGTGGGGCTGTTTATCGGCCTTTTCCTCGGAGGGGCCGCCATCCTTTTCAAGGTAGAGGTAAATGAAAAAGAAGAGGCTGTCCTTGCACAGCTGCCCGGAAATAACTGCGGCGGCTGCGGATATCCCGGCTGTGCGGGGCTGGCTGCGGCCATAGCGTCGGGCAAGGCCCCTGTCAACGCCTGTCCGGTAGGCGGCGCTGAGGTTGGGAAAAAGGTTGCTGAGATCATGGGTGTGGAAGCGGAGGAGGGAGAGCGCATGGTCGCTTTCGTTGCGTGCCGCGGAACCCGTGACAAGATTAAGGTGGATTATGATTATGTGGGCCTGCATGACTGCCGCATGCTTTCCTTTGTGCCAAACGGCGGCGCCAAGTCCTGTAATTTCGGCTGCCTTGGCTATGGAAGCTGCGTGGAGGTCTGCCCCTTTGACGCCATACATATTTTTAATGGTGTGGCGCAGGTGGACAGGGAGGCCTGCAAGGCCTGCGGAAAATGTATCTCCGTATGTCCCAAGAATCTGATTTCGCTGATTCCCTATTCGGCAAAATATGCGGCGGCCTGCAGCTCCGGCGATAAAGGCCCCATTACGATGAAGGACTGCCGGGCCGGCTGTATCGGCTGCGGTATCTGTGAGAAGAACTGTCCTTCCGGCGCCATTAAGGTGGAGAATTTCAACGCCACCATTGACCAGAGCAAATGTACAGGCTGCGGCATCTGTGTGGAGAAGTGCCCGAAGAAGGTGATTGTCCGCTGCAGCGGGGAACAGACGCAGGAATAATTGTGAAGACGCCGGATGGCGGACTTCGCAGAACAGGAAAGAGGAGTAAAATAATGGAAAGTGTTACACTGGGAAAAACAGGCATCACCGTGAATAAAAACGGCTTTGGAGCGCTTCCCATCCAGCGTATCAGCGATGAGGAAGCGGTGCATCTGCTGCGTAAGGCTTATGAGAATGGAATTACTTTTTTTGATACGGCCCGCGCCTATTCGGACAGCGAACATAAGCTGGGGCTGGCGTTTCAGGGAATGTGGGATAAGGTGTATGTGGCATCTAAAACCGCGGCGGTAACCCCGGAGGATTTTTGGAAGGATCTGCAGACCTCCCTTACTACGCTGGGAAGGGATTATCTGGATCTGTATCAGTTCCATAATCCGTCCTTCTGCCCCAGACCGGGTGATGGGAGCGGCCTCTATGAATGCATGCTGGAAGCGAAGGAACAGGGGAAAATCAGGCATATCGGCATTACCAACCACCGTCTGGCAGTGGCGGAGGAAGCCATAGACAGCGGCCTGTATGAGACCCTGCAGTTCCCGTTCAGCTATCTGTCCGCGCAGCAGGAACTGGATTTGGTAGAAAAATGCAGGAAGACGAATATGGGCTTTATCGCCATGAAGGCGCTTTCCGGCGGCCTGATTAATAATTCCGCCGCCGCATATGCCTATCTTGCCCAATTTGCCCATGTGCTTCCCATCTGGGGGGTACAGAGGGAAAGCGAGCTGGATGAATTCCTCAGCTATGTGGAGAATCCTCCGGCGCTCACCGAAGAACTGGAAGCGGTCATCAGCCATGACAGGCAGGAGCTTCAGGGTGAGTTCTGCCGCGGCTGCGGCTATTGCATGCCCTGTCCGGCAGGCATTGAAATCAATAACTGCGCGAGGATGTCCCTGATGATAAGAAGAGCGCCCTCCGCAGCCCAGCTGACGCCTGAAATGCAGGAAAAGATGCTGCAGATTGAAAACTGTCTGCACTGCGGGAAGTGTAAGAGCAAATGTCCGTACAATCTGGACACCCCTGCGCTGCTGGAACGCAACCTGAAGGATTATAAAGAAATTCTGGCAGGGAAGGCTATTTAGCGGCTGGCAGCAGCTACAGAAAAATGTAACTGCAAAGGTACTGAACAATTACAAAAATAAAGGCGGAATAAAGCTGCCGCAAATCCGGAGGACCAAAGTCCGATGCCGGATCTGCGGCAGTTTTTTAATTATATTTTGGTTTTCTGCATTTTATTAAGCGTTTTATCCTGCATTTGCTAAATGCCTCTTCCTGAATTACCAATAATTGCCAATGCAATTTCGCTAGTTTTATTTTACAATATTGAAAACGGTACACCCAATATATCTTTACGAAGCAGGCTGTCAAATTTATGGAGGAAGCCAAAAATGGATAAGAATAAAGCATTGGAACTGATATTAGCAAATGCCTGTTGTACACTGGAGGACAGCTGTCGATTATGTCCGTATTATGCGGATCCGCCGTCAAAAGAATGTGAGAACTTTTCTATGGAGGATCTGAGGAAAGCGGTGGAAGTGATTCAAGCACATAAGAAAAAATAACCTGTAACTGAAAAGCCGGCAGTCTGCTTCCCTGCTAAGAAAGTATTAAGTTTTCCCATTACATATTGACCGTTTGAATTCCTTTTCCTATAATTTACTCACACTTCCGGATGCTTTCCGTCATATTTTGCGAAAGGCGGCATTACAATAGTATTAGAAGATGAAACCGGCCTGCAGCGGCCGGATGCCGGATCTCTGCCGGGGGTGGCATGGACAGAAAATTGCAGGCGCAAGATGTAAAAACGTCCTGCAGAAGGAGAGACAGAACATGGAGGAAGAATCCGATACAGGACAAATCAGTACAGAAAAAGACAATTCCGTAAAAACAACAAAAGCACCGGAGAGGCATAACCTGCGCAGCAGAAAAAAGGGCAGGCTATGTTTTTTTATGTCTTTTTGCAGGAAAACGACAGGCTACATAAAAGGCCAGCCGCCGGGCAGAATCATTGCCATGGGCTTTGCACTGGTGATTCTGGCGGGCGCTTTGCTTCTGAAGCTTCCGGTATCCGTAAGGGAAGGGGCAGATGTCAGCTTCATTGATGCACTTTTTACATCTACCAGCGCGGTATGTGTTACCGGCCTGATTGCCGTGGATACAGCGGATCATTTTACGGTGTTCGGAAGGACGGTGGTGGCGTTGCTGATTCAGATTGGCGGCCTTGGAGTCACCTCCGTAGGGGTGGGCTTTATCCTTATGGCAGGCAAGCGGATTGGCCTGAAGGGTAGAAAGCTGGTCAGGGAAGCGATGAATGTGGATACATCAAAGGGAATGGTGCGGCTGGTAAAGAATGTGCTTCTCATGACACTTTGCTTTGAGGGCGCAGGAGCGGTTCTGAGCTTTGTCGTATTTATCCGCGACTATCCGCCGTTGGAAGCACTGGGGATCAGTCTGTTTCATTCTGTAGCTGCCTTTAATAATTCCGGCTTCGATATATTGGGCGGGCTGCAAAACATGATTCCTTATCAGAGCAATGTGCTGCTGAACCTGACCACGAGCGGACTTATTATTTTCGGTGGGCTGGGATTTCTGGTAATTCTGGATGTGCTCAGGAGCCGTTCCTTTAAAAAGCTGTGCCTGCATTCCAAAATTGTAATCGTAATGAGCATTTTTTTGATTGCGGCGGGAACGTTGTCACTGAAGGCTACGGAAAATATTACATGGCTGGGCGCTTTTTTCCAAAGCGTATCCGCTAGGACGGCCGGCTTTTCCAGCTATCCAATCGGAAGCTTTACCGATGCGGGACTTTTTACCCTGATCATTCTGATGTTTATCGGGGCATCGCCCGGATCAACGGGCGGCGGCATTAAGACAAGTACGTTTTTTGTTTTAATACAGGCGGCCAGAAGCGCGGCGACCAATCAGTATGCAGGCGCTTTTAAACGTAAAATACCGGCCGATGTGATTTCCAAGGCTTTTATTATTACTTTTTTATCCGCTATTGTTGTGGGCACAGGAACCTTTATCATGTGCCTGCTGGAACCTGAATATACGTTTCTCCAGCTGGCGTTTGAAGTGACCTCCGCATTTGGGACCGTCGGCCTGTCAACAGGAATAACGCCGGATCTGGGAACAGCCGGGAAGCTGGTAATAATTCTTATCATGTTTATCGGAAGGCTGGGGCCGCTGACCATCGCATCCCTGTGGACCTTCAAACCTACGGCAAACGCCAGATTCACGGAAGAAGGCATTACCATCGGATAACGTAAAAACGGCTTTATGCAATGAATGGCGCCGCAGCGGCGGCGGGACAGAAAGGATGAAAAGAATGAATAAGAAAAAAGGCACGGAAAATACGGTTTCTTATGGGGTAATAGGCCTGGGCAGGTTTGGTTCCGCACTTGCCAGGAGACTGGCGGAAGCAGGGGAAGAAGTGATCGTGGTGGACTGCAGTGAAAGCAAGGTGAAGGAGCTGCGCCAGTACACGGAAAACGCCTATGTGGCGGATGAACTGAGCAAAGAGGTCCTGGAAGAAATCGGGATCCAGAACTGTGATACCGTGATCGTGGGAATCGGTGAAAAAATAGACACCTGCATACTCACCACGCTGAATGTGGTGAATCTGGGCGTACCGCGGGTGATTGCCAAGGCGATCAGTTCAGATCAGGGCGAGGTACTGGAAAAAATAGGGGCGGAGGTCGTTTACCCGGAACGAGACATGGCCCTCCGGCTGGCAAGGAGGCTGCTGACCGGAAGCGTGCTTGATAATATATCCCTGAACAATAACGTGGAGATCGCAGAGGTGCGCCTGACGGAAAAATCTGCGGGACGCAGTGTATTGGAAATGGATTTGCGGCGAAGCTTTGGTTTAAATATCATTGCTTTGGAGCATAATGGAAAAACAGACACGGAAGTCGATCCCGCTTACATTTTCAAAGGGGATGAAATATTGGTGGTCATTGGAAAAAAAGAAAATATCACGCGGTTTGAAAAAGAAAAATAGATTGGAGGAACAGAATGCAGGGTAGCCAGGAAAATATGATAACTACGGTGATTAAGGGGATTTGTGTGGGAGGGACCATGCTTGTGCCCGGCTGCAGCGGCGGAAGCATGGCGATGATTCTGGGGATTTATGACAGGCTGGTTTCATCGGTCAGCTCCTTTATGAAGCATAAAAAGGAAAGTCTCTGCTTTCTTGCCCTCTTTTGCGTCGGCGGCGGGATGGGGATGGCCCTTTTCGCAAAACCTCTCCTGAGCCTGATGGAACGGTTTGAGATGCCTATGCTTTATTTTTTTATAGGGGCCGTGGGAGGCAGCGTTCCCATGATATTGAAAAAAGCGCAGTGGGAACGGAAAGGGTTGGGGAAAATCCTGTTTTTTCTGTTGGGAGCCGGCGTGGTGGGGCTGTTTGCCCTGTTGCCGTCTGACACGTTTCAGGCGGATATGAATGCAGGCCTTACTTCCTATCGATACTCATAATTTGCTAGCGTCATTATGGCGGTGGCCCTATCTCCGGGCACTGCGTTTCCGCGTTGCTTCTGGATGGGAATGTATGACACGGTCATGAAAGCGATCACGCAGCTGCATCTGCCGTACCTGATTCCGGTAGGGCTGGGGCTGGCCATTGGGGTTATCGTTTCCACCAGGCTGCTTGAAAGTGCCATGGCAAGATTCCCGGGACCTGCTTATCTTTGTATTCTCGGCTTCATGGCGGCCTCTATGGCACAGGTGTTTCCCGGCCTGCCGGGAGGAAGGGAATGGCTGACCTGCCTTCTGATGCTGGTGGCAGGCTTTTTAATTATTTATTTCATTTCGGAAAAGGAAATCAGGGGTTCTGTGCAGACTGCTTCCCACTGAGGCCGCTGCTGTAATGCAGCTTGTAATCCTCCGTAATAAAAACAGCTTCCGTATCAGGAAGGGATTCTATCAGCGCCATTCCTTCCTCCGGCCCCAGGACAAAGGCAGTGGTGCTAAGCGCGTCGCCCTCCATGGAAGAGGAGGACAGGATGGTGACGCCCAGCAGCCCGTTTTCCACAGGATAGCCGGTAAAGGGATCCAGAAGGTGATGGTAGCGTTTACCGTCCTTTTCAAAATACCTTTCATAAACACCGGAGGAAACCAGGGAGCGATCTGAGAGGGAAAGGGTGGTCAGCGCTGTATTCTGCGTATCGAAGGGTTTGCGCACGCCGATTTCAAAGGGAGAGCCGTCCGGTTTGCTGCCTACGGCCAGAATGTTGCCGCCAAGATTGATCAGGGCGCTTTCCACCCCTTTTTCCAACAGACTTTCCTTTAAGCGATCCGCGATAAATCCCTTTGCAATGAACCCCAGATCCACCTGGGTCTGCGGATCGGTTAACGTGACTGTATTTCCATCGATGCGGATATTTTTATAATTAATATGAGGAAGAAGAGCCTGGATATCGGCAGCCGCCGGTATCTTTTTTTGTGCGTTTTTGTCCGCGGCCTGACCGGTAAAATTCCACAAATCCATCAGAGGGGCAACGGTGGGATCGATTCTGTCTCCGCTTAATTCGGCATATTTGCAGGCCTGTCCCAGGAGGTAAGCCGTATCCTCAGATACCGTGACGGGAACGCCGCCGCTGTGGTTAAGGCGGTAGATATCGCTGCCCTGAAGCGTTCGGCTCAGCTTTTTTTCGTAATCATCACACAACAGCAGGCAGTCCTTAAGTACCCGGGCATCTTTGCTTCGGTAAACCGTTATCGTAATGACCGTATTGAAATAAAAACCGGATTCTGAATAAGGAACGCTTTCCCGGCCGCATCCGTTTAAGAAAGCGCCTGAAAGCAGAAAAACAAGTAAAAGAGCAGAAATTATTTTATTATGACGAAATATGCGATGCTTCATGAAGAACCTCTTTTTCTTCCGGAATAATTAATGGATGTCCCGGAAATGCCGTAAATACGGCTTTTTCTTTATGCCGATCATTATAACATGTTTTCCTAAGCGGGACAAATCCTTTCCGGGTTTGAAAACTTGTCTTAAAACAGATATATTTTGCGTACCTGCTGTATAAAATATGAATATAGTATTGAATAAGTATTACAAAATGATTACGTTTCAGGCTAAAACAGCAGAAAGGTATGGTGTATTCATAGATGCAGTATAAAAAATACGGGCTGGTTTTATTATTGTCCAATTTGCTTGTGGTTACAGCGTGGCTGTGTGTGCGCGGTGTGGAGATAAATACCATTGCCTCCAGGCAGGCCTTCAGGGCGTCTGTTATGGAAGATATCGCCGACTTTCAGGAGACAAGCGTCAGTACTGTGGTGCAGGCGGCTTCCTCGGATCAGCGGGTTATCCACTGCGGCGTTCTGGAGAAAAAGCCGGTTTACCAGTTAAACGATGCGGATTATGAAGCGCTTTTGAAAATTGTGGAGGCGGAGGCCGGCGGTGAGGATGAGAACGGCAAGCTTCTTGTTGCCAACGTTGTTTTAAACAGGGTCAACAGCAATATTTTCCCCGACACGGTGACCGGAGTGGTCTATCAGAAGGAGTTCGGTGTCTGTCAGTTTTCCCCGGTCAGCGACGGCAGAATCAACAGGGTGAGGGTGAGCGAGGAAACCCGGCGTGCCGTGGAACGAGCTGTTTACGGGGAAGATATCTCCCAGGGCGCATTGTATTTTGTCGCGCGGCGTGCCGTAGCGCCGGATCGGATGCAGTGGTTTGATAATCACCTGACATGGCTGTTTGCTTATGGCGGGCATGAATTTTTTGGAAGCTGAGGCGGAAATTGGGATGTAATGGACTGCGCCCGCAAAATATGAGGTTTTTCTAAAAAAATAAGATAAATATTTCCTTTTAAATTGAAATCGTATATAATTATAACCGTTATGTATGCCGTTTGAGGTCAAAAAAGTGCCATTGGAGGACAAAGGAATCTTTTTCCAGAATAAGCAGGTATAATGAATGCGAAACCAGATAGGGGGGCAGAGGATTTGTTGAAAATAGCTTTGGTTGATGACAATACCGACTTTCTTCTGCTTCTGCGTAAAAAAGTGCACACGTTCTTTGATGGCAAAATGTTTTGTGCGAGGTCAGACTTTTCCCCTAACCCGGAGGTTTTTATTTTGATCTGGAAGAAGTTGATTTCAATATGATATCTGTTTTCTGGACATCGAAATGCCACAAATGAACGGCCTGGAACTTGCTGCGAAAAATCCGGGAAGCTGCACAGGCGACTTATCTGATTTTCATTACCTCATATCTACAATATGCCGTGGAAGGGTATGAGGTAAAAGCTTTTTCCTATATCCCAAAGAATCTCCTGGAAGAGAAGCTGGAGGCGACTCTTCTGGGGATTTTGGGGGAAATGCAAAAGAAAGAAAAATATTATTTTGTTGAAACTAATTCCCTGATTTGAACGGATAGAGTATCAGGAAATAATATATGTTTACAAAAATAATAAAAATGCAGTTTTCGTCTTAATTGACAGGGAAGTTCCGGTACGCAAGTCACTCCAGGAGGTCTACATACAGCTGGATTCCAGCGAGTTCCTTTGTGTGGAGCGAGGTTATATCGTAAATATCAAGCATATTGTAAAGCTCGAAAATAAAGAGATTACGCTCAGAAACGGAAAGCGGCTTCAGATTGGCAGAACACATATGAAAGAGGTAAAAGAGGCTATCCATTATTTTTGGAGGGATAGGATGTGATTTGGCTGAGAGTTGCGCAGGGTGTGCTTTGTGCCGTGGAGATTTGCGGGCTATATTATATATTAAGTGTTTTCTTTGAATTAAGAAGTAATAAAATGTACTGTCGTGTTCTTCTGGGGATAACGGCAGTCTTGTTGTGTTATTTAACTATATTCCAAAGAGAAGTTGGCGGCATGTATTCCAGGTATTATATGTTCTTATGTATCTTTTTAGCTATATGTGTGGCTAAGATATTTTTTAGAGTTCATATAATAAAGTGTTTATTGGATATAATACTCTATTTTGAATCAATATATTTTCTGGATATTTTTTTGGGATATATTGGACAAGCATTACTCGGTACAGGTGAATTTGTAGACTACATACAATTCCAGTTAAATCCGGAAAGAATATTTATATTAACAATAAGCAGAGTAGTTCTTGTTTCTATTCTGTTATTTTTGAAACATTATAAAGTTCTTGTGAGCAGATTGTTTTCTAAATATCAATTTATTTTTGTAGGTTTTGCTTTCCTGGAATATGTAGGTCTGTTTTTTTGTGAACAGGTTTTTATTCCGGCTTTTAGAATTGAGGGAAAGATATATATTTATTTTGCTCTCTTTCCGATAATATTAGTTCTGTCTCTTATTATTGTAATTGTCTATTTTATGTATATTGAAAAAAGAAATGAAATGGTTTTAGTGAATAAACAGAATTCAATGATAGAAAAAAATTATCAGGAGATGATATTACTATATCAAAAGAAAGACCAGATTTTTCATGACATGAAGAATCACTTGTCGGTACTTTCCTTATTAATTTCAGATAGAAATTTTGACAGAGCTGAGGAATATATTAAGAAAATTAGTGAACCGATACTTGAGCTTGAGCATAAGAAGTTTACAGGCAATCGCATAGTTGATATAATATTAAATGACAAATTAGAAAAGGCGGAAAGTAATAACATAGAATTAGTAATTGATGCAAAAGAAGTGAAAGAAGGAACAATTCAAGACATAGATTGGTGTGCGATCCTCTCCAATATTTTAGATAATGCAATTGAAGCGTGTCAAAAAATAAAAGGTAAAGAAAGAAGAATAGAAATAGTAATTAAACAAAATGATTGCGCTACGTTAATAGATGTAACGAATACTTATAATGGAGAAGTAAAAATAATAGATAATCACTTAAAAAGTGATAAAAAAGATAAAGTTCTGCATGGTATTGGGATTGAAAGTGTTCGAACTGCTGTGGAGAAATATAACGGTGTGTTTGAATATACTTGGTGCAAGGATATATTTAAAGTTAATATATCATTATTCAATTAATAGGAGGACAAGAAAATGAACAAAGAAAGAGAAATGTTTATGGAAAACGCAGGGAGTATTTTATTTGAACTTAAGAAGTAAGTAAAATGAAAAGAAGAAATTTTGGTGCTCCTGCGAATACAGAGTCAACTCCTTTTTTCAATTTTCTGCTGCTAAGGTAAAGAGGAGCAAGATGTTAAATAGCATCTTGCTCCTTTTTTCAATTGCTCTAATGATAAATTGGTAATATTAGGAATAATATATATTATGAATAAACAAGTTACGCAAACAGATGAATGCAATTTAATAAATATTTTAACTCATAAAGAAATCAACCAATCCAAGTCCCACACTTTCGGAACCTTCTATCTCCCTTTCCTGGCCGCTGCCAAACAAGAATATCTCCAGGTTCTATCCATTCATACCCGTTCGGAAAATCCAGACACTCTTTTCTGCCCGGGAATGCCCGAGCTAATCTTATCCCGTCTCCACGCCGTCTGCGTCCGCACCCTCATAGTAGAAATGAGCATGTACAAAGCCGCCGGAAAGCTGGAAGGAGGCAGCAGCAGTGAAGAATATCAGTTTTTTAATGAACAGATTCTTGGCAGAAAGGGACTGCGGGAAGAGCTTTTTGAAGTATATCCCCTTCTGGCGGAAAATATCAGAAGGACCATCAGCCAATCCGCGGCTTTTCTAAGCGAAATGCGAAACCGTCTGGAAGCGGATCGGAAAGAAATCGAAAAAAACATACTTCACGGCAGACCCATGGGAAATATCACAGGGATTCAAGACATGGCGGCGGATTGCCACTGTAATGGGAAATGTGTGTTAAAAATAGAAACGGATCAGGGAGATACCTTCCTGTATAAACCACGCAATGCCAAAACGGAAAAGGCATTTCTCAATCTGCTTAATTATTTTTATGAAGGAATACAGCTGGAAGGTTATACCTATGGCATGGTCCTTCGTGAAGAATATGCCTGGATCGAATGGGTTTCCCCACAGGAGTGTACGCAGCCGACTCAGACAGAACGGTATTTCAGGCGTCTGGGCGTTTGTGTTTTTCTAAGCTTTTTACTGGGGACGGGAGATCTGCACTATGAGAACATGATAGCTCATGGAGAATATCCGGTTCCTGTGGATACAGAGGTGCTTTGCACAACGGCCGGAGGGAAAAAGGAGCCTGCAGAGAATTCTTCCGCAGAAAGTTATTCCGTACTGTACAGCGGAATCCTTCCTGACCCGGCGAGGCAGACGCATGTAAATGTGCTGAATGCGGGGGAAGGTCAAAAAGCGGCAATAAAAGTGGCCAGGGTGATCAATGACAAAACCTCCGATATGAAAATTGCATATGAAAATCCACAGATGCCCGCAGGAAAAAATCAAGTGGTGCTGAGTGGAAACAAAATATCCCCGACTGCCTATAAATCTGCCATTATTTCAGGATTTCAGGAAGCCGGCCTGACGTTTTTGAAAGATAAAAACAAAGTGGTTCAGAAAATTATGGAGGAAATCCGGGACTGCACAGTTCGTGTGCTCCTGGACAATACGCAGAGGTATGCCACTCTTTTATCCGGCGGCAGCCATCCCATGGTTTTGCAAAAGGAAGAGAACCGGAGGAAGCTTTTTGAGAACCTGTATGCAGGAAAAGACAAGCTGACCGGGGAGACGGCAGTGGAATATGGGATCCGGGATTTACAGGAGGGCGATATTCCTTATTATTTTACAAGGCCTGACAGCTGCGCCCTTTTTGCCTCAAGAGGAGAGGAATTGCCGGACTATTTTCCCCTGTCCTTCATAGATTGTCTTAAAAACAGAGCGGACAGGCTGTGCAGGGAAGAGCTTGTCAGGCAGGAACAAATCATCGGGCTGTCGATGGATTTGTCAGGCTATGACAAAACGGACTTCATCAATTCTTATGTCTCCCTCCCGAAGTGATAGCGCCCGGCAGGACAGGAGCGCCGCCATGAAAAAGCATTGGAAATAGCGGAGCAGATTGGGCAGGCTGCCCTATGGGACGAAAAAAGAGAGCATGTGAACTGGATAGAACCGGTTCTGGCAGGTGTGAAGGAAGAAGGAATCCGGCTTTCGCAGGGGGATTATTATCTCTATAACGGAACCGCAGGAATTGCCGTATTTCTTCATGCGGTTAATAAAGCAAGCGGAAAACAGGAAGAACTGTGCCGGGCGGTGCGAAATACTCTTTTTCATTATACAAACCGCTGCCTGGAGGACAGAAGGAACCTGGCGTCGGAGAGTACGGGCGCTTTCTGCGGAGAAGCTTCCATATGTTATGCATATCAGGCAATGTATCGGATAACAGGAGAAATGGTTTTTCTGGAATATGCTGAAAAACACAGCCAGTTGCTGCCGGAGCTGATAGAGAAGGATACCGTTTATGATCTGGTATATGGAAATGCCGGAGCGGTCCTGGTTCTGTGCGGCATGTATGAGCTTACCTCTTCGGAAGCGTATCTGCGGCTTGCCCGCAGGGCTGCGGATATCCTCACTGCCAATGTCCAAAAGCAGGAAAAAGGGGGAGGCTGGCCTAACCGGGCATCCCAGGCTGCACTGGCCGGAATGTCCCACGGCGGCAGCGGTTTTCTGCCGGGGCTGGCAAAACTTGACTATCTGCTGAAAAGTACGGAATATGAACCTGTCCTGTCGGAAGCTCTCGCCTATGAACGCAGCCTTTACAGTGAAAAATGGCATAACTGGGCGGATCTGCGCCAGGAAGAGGGCGAAGGGCGCTGGCAGGCGGGAGCCTGGTGTCATGGCTTCGGTGGTGTTGCCGCGGCACGGCTTGCCTGTCTGCCCTACGTGGACGGGAAGCTGAAGGAAGTGATGGAAGAGGACTTACGACTGGCGGAGCATGGCTTTCTGGCGCTTCGAAGAAGAAAAGGGATGTGTTTATGCCATGGAAATATGGGGATGCTTCTCCTTCTTGAGCGCTATGGGAAAACGTTTCCGTCAGAACAGCTTGCGCAGGTGAAGAATGCTCTTTCCGGGGCAGCTTTGGAGGAACTGGAGAAGGGGCGTCTTATGCCTCAGGAAAAATACGCCAGGGGCTTAATGAGCGGCATGTCCGGCATTGGCTATGCCTGCCTGAAGCTGGCCGGATTTACAACGCTTCCGGATATTCTGGTGTGTGGAATCTGAATTATGAAAAACAAAACCGGGGAAATGTCTTTCTGAGAAATACAAAAGTGTGTCAGAAACGGATTGCATCAGGAAAGAATGTATGTTATACTGATGAACTGACAGGGGAACGGCACGATGGAAACCTGTCCGGATGTATACAGGAAATGCACAGGCTGTAAATCATATGAGAAAGTGAGCCTGCCCCGGCAGGCGGTGAGGAGATTGTGAAATGGAAATCTTATACAGGAGTACCAGAAGTAACGCGTCAGTAAGCGCTTCCCAGGCAATTCTGAAGGGACTTTCAGAGGACGGGGGCCTTTTCGTACCGGAGAGAATCCCCCAATTGGATAAGACGCTGGAAGAACTGGGCAGTATGACTTACGGAGAAGTGGCTTATGAGGTTATGAAGCTTTTTCTCACTGATTTTACGGAGGAAGAGCTGAAGAAGTGTATTGCCAATGCCTATGACAGCAAATTTGACACGGAAGTGATTGCGCCTATGGCGGAAGCGGACGGTGCTTATTATCTGGAGCTTTTCCATGGAAAAACCATTGCTTTTAAGGACATGGCGCTATCCATCCTTCCTCATCTGATGATTACGGCGGCAGCGAAGAATAAAGCGGATAAGGAAATTGTCATTCTTACGGCAACCTCCGGGGATACCGGGAAGGCGGCCCTGGCGGGCTTTGCGGATGTGCCGGGAACGAAAATCATTGTTTTTTACCCCAAGAACGGCGTCAGCCCGATCCAGGAGAAGCAGATGGTTACCCAGAAAGGGGCCAATACCCATGTGGTGGGTATCCACGGTAATTTTGACGATGCCCAGACCGGTGTAAAGAAGCTCTTTTCCGATAAAGAACTGGAAAAAGAGATGGCGGCTGGGGGATATCAGTTTTCCTCCGCGAACTCCATTAACATAGGACGCCTGGTTCCCCAGATTGTTTATTACGTATATGCGTATGTGCAGCTGCTGGCGGAAGGCAAGCTTGCAAAGGGTGAGAAAATCAACGTGACGGTTCCCACCGGTAATTTCGGCAATATTCTGGCGGCGTTTTACGCGAAGAATATGGGGCTTCCCATCAATAAGCTGATTTGCGCCTCCAATGAGAACAAGGTGCTTTACGACTTCTTTTCCACAGGGGAATACGATCGCAACCGTGAATTCGTGCTGACCAGCTCTCCTTCCATGGATATTCTGATCTCCAGCAATCTGGAGCGCCTGATATACCGCATTGCCGGAAATGATCCGGAAAAGACGGCAGATTTGATGAAAGCGCTGGGCGGTGACGGAAAATATGAAATCACGCCGGAAATGAAAGCGCAGCTGGGTGATTTTTATGGTAATTATGCAAAAGAGGAGGAAGGATTCGCAAAGATCAGGGCTCTTTATGAGGATACGGGCTATGTGATTGATACCCATACCGCAGTGGCGGCCGCTGTTTATGACAAGTATAAAGAAGCGACAGGGGATAAGGATACCGTAACGGTCATCGCTTCCACAGCCAGTCCCTTTAAATTCACAAGAAGCGTGCTGCAGGCCATTGATCCCAAATATGCGGATGCTTCCTGGGGAGATTTTGAGCTGGTTGACGAGTTGGCCCGCATTGCCAATGTGGAGATCCCTGCGGCAATCGAAGAGATCCGGACAGCTCCTGTACTGCATGATACCGTATGTGAAAAAGACGGCATGAAGGATGTTGTAAAGAGCTTCCTCGGGCTATAAAGAAATAATAACCTGAACTGAACGGTTTTTTATTGCACAAAAAAACAGGCCGGCGTTGTGTGCCGGCCTGTTTATTATTTTCTGTCCCTGAGACTGATATAATCTTTGTCCGTACAAATGGTTTTGTAAGCGGGACGGATGATTTTGCCGTTGTTGGCAAGCTCTTCCATGCGGTGTGCGCTCCAGCCCACCATACGTGCGATGGCGAATATCGGAGTATACAGCTCAGTGGGAAGGCCGAGCATGTTGTAAACGAAGCCGGAATAGAAGTCTACGTTTACGCTGACGCCCTTGTACATCTGTCTTTCCCCGGAAATAACGCTGGGGGCGAGCTTTTCCACCAGATTGTAAAGTTCAAATTCCTTATGAAGCCCTTTTTCTTCCGAAAGCTTTTCCACGAACGTCTTCAGAATAACAGCTCTCGGATCTGATTTGGAATAAACCGCATGGCCAACGCCGTAAATCAGTCCTGCGTGGTCGAATGCGTCCTTGCTCAGCAGGCGTTCCAGATAACGGGAAACCTCTTCTTCGTCCGCCCAGTCCTTTACTTCCTTCTTCATATCCTCAAACATCTGCATTACCTTGATGTTCGCACCGCCGTGACGGGGACCCTTCAGGGAGCCGATGGCAGCAGCCATTACGGAATAGGTATCCGTCAGGGAGGAGGTTACAACATGGGTTGTAAAGGAGGAGTTATTGCCGCCGCCGTGCTCCATGTGCAGAATCATACAGATATCAAGGATTCTGGCTTACAGTGGGGTATAAGAGCTGTCGGGACGCAGGATATGGAGGATATTTTCCGCCATGGACCCTTCGGTCATCGGCTGATGAATGAAGAGACTGTTGCCGTCATGATAATGGCTGTAAGCCTGGTATCCGTAGATGGATAGCATCGGGCAGAGACTGATAAGCTGTAAGCACTGTCTGAGTACATTGGGAAGGGAAACATCATCCGCCCTGTCATCATAGGAGTAGAGCGTCAGGATGCTTCTGGCAAGCGTGTTCATCATATCCTTGCTGGGGGCCTTCATAATGATGTCCCTCACAAAGCTTGTGGGGAGGCTTCTGTAATAAATAAGCAGCTTTTCAAATTCGGCAAGCTCTTCCCTGGTGGGCAGCTTGTTGAAAAGCAGCAGATATGTAACCTCTTCAAAACCGAACCTGTGATCCTTGTGAAAACCTTCAACCAGATCGTTAACCTCATAGCCTCTGTAAAAAAGGTGACCGTCGCAGGGGACCGATTTACCATCCACCATCTTTGTAGCGCGTACATCGGAAATATTCGTTAGTCCGGCAAGCACGCCTTTTCCGTTCAGGTCTCGAAGTCCTCTTTTGACATCGTATTTGGTGTAAAGCTCGGTATCGATGACACCTGCTTCTTTGCTTAATTCAGCCAATCGTACGATTTCGGGAGTAACATCAGAATAGCTGTTGTGTTCTTCCATTCAATCAACCACCTTTCCTCATAATATTATTGTCTGCTTTGCTTTTCATCCGGCCATTTTTAGTTTGACACGTTAAAAAAGAAAAGTAGATAATTAACATAATAACATGGATGAGAATTTGAAACAAGAAAAAATGTATTTATTTAGAAACATTTAACATTTCGTTCACGATTCGGGATAGCTTTTTTGTGCGTATTGTATTACAATATTAAGCGGTATTGTGGTATTGTCCGGCTTTCCCCAGGAAGGCTCTTTTGTTATGGACCTCCGGCGCCATAGTGAAAGGAACAGCCCGTGGAGAACCGGACGGTAACGCAGTAGCACTAATATAGGAAGGAAGGTGTTGAAGGAAATGGATAAAAAAGAAATATTAAGACATATTGACCACACCCTTTTGAAGCCCTATGCCGTATGGGAGGACATTGAAAAGCTGTGTCGGGAAGCTGTGGAATATGGAACGGCATCCGTATGCATTCCTCCCTGCTATGTGGGCAGGGTGCATGATAAGTTCGAAACGCTTAATATCTGCACGGTAGTCGGTTTCCCTCTGGGCTACAGCGTGACCGCAGCGAAGGCGGCGGAAGTGGAACAGGCGGTCAGAGACGGCGCCAACGAAATAGATATGGTAGTGAATATCAGCGATGTTAAGAATCATCAGTACGGCAAGGTGGAAGCGGAAATCCGCATGCTGAAGGAGGCCTGCCAGGGCCGTGTGCTGAAGGTGATTATAGAAACCTGCTTCCTGACGGAGGAAGAGAAGATTGCCATGTGCCAGGCGGTTACCAAGGCCGGGGCGGATTATATCAAGACCTCCACAGGCTTTGGCACGGGAGGGGCTACCCTGGAGGATGTTAAGCTTTTCAAAGAGCATATCGGCCCCGGCGTAAAAATCAAGGCGGCCGGCGGCGTGAAAACCAGAGAGGATCTGGAGATGTTTCTGGAGGCGGGCTGCGACAGAATCGGAACCTCCTCCGCAGTGGGGCTTCTCAAGGGAGAGGCCGCAAAGGATTATTAATGCCGTCAGGCAGAAGCTTTAGCAGACAGTCAACAATACCGGGCCCGGTTCCCGGCGGGAAAAGGAGAAAAAGTTATGAATCAGGTAATACAGGAGCGTATTGCTGCGCTCAGGAAGGTGATGGAAAGGGAAGGCGTGGACTATTACATGGTGCCTACGGCCGACTTCCATAATTCCGAATATGTGGATCAGTATTTTAAAATGAGAGAATATCTTTCCGGCTTCACAGGCTCCAACGGGACCCTGGTGGTCAGCGCCGGGGAAGCGGGACTGTGGACGGACGGACGCTATTTTATCCAGGCGGAGAACGAACTGAAGGGAACAGGCATCCGGCTATTCAGGATGCTGGACGAGGGCGTGCCCACCATTCAGGAATATCTGCAGGCGAATATGAAGGAAGGCCAGACGCTGGGCTTTGACGGCAGAGTGGTGGATACTGCTTTCGGCTGCAGGCTGGAAAAGGCGCTTTCTGATAAGAAAATTATTTTTGCCTATGATAAGGATCTGGCGGATGAGGTATGGGCGGACAGGCCCGGGCTGCCAAGCCACCCGGTCATGGTTCTTGAGGAAGCCATCTGCGGAAGGACTGCAGGGGAAAAAATGGCAGAGGTCCGCAGCGCCATGGAAAAAGAAGGAACCGATGCGTTCCTGTTAAGCAAGCTGGACGATATCATGTGGCTGTTCAATATCCGCGGAGGGGACGTGGAGTGCAATCCGGTGGCCCTTTCCTATGCTTATCTGACGGCAAAGGAATGTTTCCTTTTCATCCAGGAGACGGAGGTGACGGACGTGCTCAGGGAGCATGCTGCCAAGTACGGCATCGTCCTGAAAAAATATGATGAAACAGCGGACTTCCTGAAGAACAGGACGGAAAAGGAATGTGTTCTCTATGACGGACGCAATACCAGCTATGCCCTTTACCGCACCCTTACGGAAAAAGGGGAATGCAGGGATGCAAAGAATCCCACGGAGCTGATGAAGGCTGTGAAAAACGAAGTGGAGCTTGCCCATATGGAGGAAGTATACCTCAAGGATAGCGCGGCAGTGTGCAGGTTTATTTACTGGCTGAAGAAAAATGTGGGCAAAATGAAGATTACCGAGGTAACAGCGGCGGATTATCTGGATCATCTCAGAAGCGAAATCGACGGTTATCTGGATCTGTCCTTCCCCACCATCGCAGGCTACAAAGAAAATGCGGCCATGATGCATTATGAAGCCACTCCCGACAACTGCAAGGAGCTGGAAGCGGAAGGAATGCTGCTGGTGGATTCCGGCGGACAGTATCTGGGAGGCACCACGGATGTGACCAGAACCATTGTGCTTGGCCCCGTATCAGAGGAGATCAGGGAGCATTTTACGGCTGTGGCTGTAGGGATGCTGCAGCTGACCAACGCCAGGTTCCTGTATGGCTGTACGGGAAGAAACCTGGATATTCTGGCCAGGCAGCCCATGTGGGACAGAAATATCGATTATAAATGCGGCACTGGCCACGGCGTAGGCTACATTCTGAACGTGCACGAAGGACCGCAGGGAATCCGCTGGCGTTTTACGGAAGGACAGAGCGAGTCAGTGATCGAGGCGGGCATGGACGTAACCAATGAACCCGGCGTATATATAGAAGGAAGCCACGGAATCCGTACGGAGAATGTGATGGTTGCCCGCAATGGCGTGAAGAACGGGGATGGACAGTTCATGTATTTTGATACCCTTACCTATGTGCCAATTGACCTGGAAGGCATCAATCCTTCCCTGATGGAGCCGGGACAGATCCGGATGCTTAACGAATACCACAAAGCTGTTTATGAGAAGATTTCTTTGCTTACGGAAGAAGAGAGAGGCCTGCTGAAGGAAGAGACAAGGGAAATATAAAAATATTCTTAAATCGCTAAATTAGAATTAGAAAATCTTGACTTTTAAACCTTGCTTTGAGATAATAATACAGGTGTGCAGGCACGATTACGGCGGTTACGCTGTGAAAAGGCCGCGCCGGTGCGGTTTTCACTGCCGCATTGGTGAAAAGATGCGCATTGCAAGGCGTGAAGCCGTGGATTTGCAACAGAAACGGCTCTTCGGACAAGCCTAAACAGCTGCTGCCTCGAGGGGGAAAGGCTGCAATCACGCGGTACATAATACACACAAATAAAGGAGGACGTACTAATGTCAACAAAAGCGTATTATCCAATTTCCGAAATCGGCGCTGGTAAGACAGGTTTTTCCAAAACCAGATCTATCATTGAAGCTGCATTTTACGGAAATAATGTAGTTAAGATCAACACTCTGAAAGAGGCTTATGATCTTGCTAAGAATTCTCCTGGTACTGTTGTAACAGATATGCCTATTTACAGAGGCGATGAAATCGGACTTGAGAGAGATTCCAAGGTTCTTCTGTTCAACGACGGCGCAGTTACGGGCCGTTATGCAGGAGCACGCCGTATCAAAGGCGAACCTGGTGTAGATGCCGCAAAGCTTGACAAGGTAGTTATGGATGCTGTTTATGAGACACGTTGGAAAACGTCACGGCAGCGTTACATCGGCCTTGATCCTGAATTTATGGTTAAAGCTCATCTGCTCATTCCGGAAGGCGAAGAGAACATCATGTACTCCTGGATGCTGAACTTCCAGTATATGTCTGATGAGTATGTAAGAATGTACAAGAACTCCAAACCTGTTGGAGACGGCAAAGAAGCTGACGTTTATATCTTCTCCGATCCTCAGTGGGCACCCACCAACCATCCGGATGTTGATTACAGCTGCTTAAGCGATCCTCTGACACTGTGCTACTTCGATACCAACGAAAACTGCGCAGCTATCCTTGGTATGAAATACTTCGGAGAGCACAAGAAGGGTACTCTGACAATGGCATGGGCTATTGCCAACAGAAACGGATATGCTTCCTGCCACGGCGGACAGAAGGAATATACTCTTGCTGACGGCAGAAAATATGTTGCTTCCGTATACGGTCTGTCAGGATCCGGAAAGTCTACTCTGACACATGCAAAGCATGGCGGAAAGTATGACATCAAGGTTCTTCATGATGACGCTTTCATCATCAATATACCCAGAGCTTCCATCGCCTGGAGCCTTCTTATTTCGATAAGCACCGCAGATTATCCTACAGGATGTGAAGATAACAAATACTTATTAACAGCTCAGAACTGCTCCGCAACTCTGGATGAGGACGGAAAAGTACAGCTGGTAACCGAAGATATCAGAAATGGTAACGGACGTGCTATCAAATCCAAATTATGGTCTCCTAACCGTGTAGATAAGCTTGACGCTCCCGTTAACGCTATCTTCTGGATTATGAAAGACCCTACCATTCCTCGGTA
>SCPN01000502.1_pt1 | contig 36996 bp, 42 predicted proteins | sample 6106831 | NCBI WGS metagenome assembly SCPN01 (sample SAMN10720447, study PRJNA508395) | human gut metagenome | isolation source: Participant 1, 0 month | reverse complement strand
TTGCTGAGGGCTGCAGGTGACTGAACTGACTGAAGAGGCCAAGGATGGATTCCGTGCCGCTGTGGCGGATGTTCGTGAGCGTAACGGCAATGCGATCAATCCTGAGATGTATCAGCAGATGATGCAGGCCATTGAGGCTGCCGCGTAACAAGGGCATTTCGAGGTGGTGCTGTGACGAAACGGTACTGCCTCGAACGATTTAAGAAAGAGGTGAACCTGTGAAAAGGTCAAAAAAACCACTGGAATATTATCTCATAGCTGTACTCTTTACTCTGTTGATTCTGGTATGCTTTCTGCAGGTGCTATTTCGCTTTGTACTCAGCCTACCCCTGGCTTGGACAGAGGAGTTGTCCAGGTATCTGTTTATCCTGCTGGTCTATGTAGGGGCTAGTGCCGCAGCAGGGGAGGGCAAGCATGTACGGGTAGAGATTATTGACAGCGTGTTACCCGCCAAGGCAACCAAGGCATTAAATATTATAGTTCAACTTTTGTGCGCCTTGATTTCCCTAGTCATCGCCTTCAACCTAAAGGACATGATTTTGAATGCCAACCGCATGAATCAGCAATCTGCTGCTCTGCGCCTGCCAATGGCGGTACTGTATGTACTGGTGGCTGCCATGTTTGTCCTGATTGCCGCACGGTTTCTCCAACGGATCGTGTATCTAATGAAGAAGGGGGAGGACGAGACATGAGTACTTTTATTATGATGATGGTCGTGTTCCTGGCTCTGGTATTTTTGGGGGTCCCTGTTTCCTTCAGTATTGGTATCTCTACAATGGCTGGCGTATTGACTACTGGGATGCCGCTGGCCTTTATGTCCCAGTTGGCTTTTACAGGGCTTGACTCATATACCTACATCGCTATTCCCATGTTCATTCTATCCGGATACTTGATGGAGACGGGCGGACTGTCCAAGCGGCTGATGCACTTTGCTTCCAGCCTGGTGGGCAATGTCCACGGCGGACTTGGTATCATTGCGGTGCTGTTTTGTACCTTCTTTGCAGCTATTTCTGGTTCCTCCCCTGGTACAGTAGCCGCTGTAGGAGCTATGATGGTCCCGCCCATGGTGGAAAAACATTATGACCGGGACTTTAGCGCCGCCCTTATTGCTAGCGCTGGCTCCCTGGGCGTGCTTATTCCGCCTTCGATCCCCATGGTGCTCTACTGCATTGCTGGAGAGGTATCCATCGGCGAAATGTTTATGGCTGGCTTTATTCCGGGATTTATTATGGCTGCTGCTCTGGCGGCGACTACCTATATAATCGCAAAAAAGAATGGCTACCGCTCGGATGAGGGGAGATTCTCCTGGAGGCGGGCTGGAGACTCCTTCCGGCAAGCTATCTGGCCTTTACTTTCCCCGGTCATTATCTTGGGGGGCATTTACAGCGGTATCTTCACTGCTACCGAGGCTGCTGTTGTTGCGGTGATTTACTCGCTGATTATTGGCCTTTTTGTGACCAAAGAACTGAGAATGAAGGACCTTCCGGAACTGCTTTATAAAACAGCGGTTACCTCCGGCACTACCGTGTTCATCCTGGCTTTTGCAATTGCCTTCTCCAGATACCTGACCATTCAAAGCATTCCCAAGATGGTAGGCGAACTGATCCTGGGAATATCCAGTAATCCTTATGTGCTGCTGACCCTGTTCGCTGTGCTGGTACTTATTACCGGGACCTTCTTGGAGACCGCATCTCAGGTACTTATTTATACCCCCCTCTTCCTCCCGCCTCTAATGTCCATGGGCGTAAGCCCGCTGCAATTCGGTGTTGTGCTGACCGTTGGAACCATGCTGGGCATGATGACCCCGCCCGTGGGTATCAATTTGTTTGTGGCCCAGGGAGTCAGTGGAGCAAAGCTGAGTGGTATGACCCGCAAGATTATCCCTTTCCTGCTGGTCATGTTTGCTGTGCAACTGGTGCTGGTCTTTGTACCCTGGATGTCTACCTTCCTGCCTGATCTGTTGGCAGGTTGATATAGAGATAAGGCCGAAGAGTGCAGATCAAAGGTCTGGTTGGTTGAAAGAAAGGCCATTTTGACGGAGACTTGCCATGAAGCCATCGCGCTCAACAACCCCAGCAGATCGTTGTGCTTGGCCAGCGACTATGTGATGGCGGCCTAGTAATAGAGAAAGGAGCACGGCAATGAAAGTTGTTTTGACTGACTATGCTTACGACACACTACAGCCTTTTAGTGATGTGTATCAGGCGGCAGGAGTGGAATTTATCCCCCTTCAGTGTAAGAGCAAGCAGGAGGTTCTGCAGGCCACGGAGTATGCCGACGGTGTAATGACGCACTACGCCCACATTGATCGTGAGGTTATTGACAACCTGAAAAACTGTAAGATCATCATTCGTAGTGCTGTAGGGGTGGAAAACATCGATGTAGAGGCCGCCAATCAGCGGGGTATCTCTGTGGCCAACGTACCCGACTATTGCATTGAGGAAGTTTCAGATTATGTGATACTTCTACTGCTGGCCAGCGCCAAGAAATTCTGTGTGCTGGAGCGAATGGTCCAGCGGGGCGAGTGGGACTACGCCATTACCAAGCCTTCCGACACCATTCATGGCAAGACATTAGGACTGGTGGGCTGTGGCAATATTGCTCGGGCGGTAGCCCGGAAGGCTAAGGTGTTCGACATGGACATCATAGGCTGCGATCCGGGTGTGACAGAGCAGGAGGTTGCCAAATATGGAATCCATCTGCTGCCCCAGGAAAAGGTTCTGCAGGATAGCGATTTTCTCTCCCGGCATGCATGCCCCTCTGAACCGATACACCAAACATATGATTAATCGGGAAACCCTGAGTCAGATGAAGCCGGGGGCCATTCTCATCAATACTGCTCGGGGGCCTCTGGTAGACGAACAGGCCCTGCGAGAAGCGGTGCTGAGCGGCCATCTAGCCGGGGCAGCACTGGATGTGCTCAATGAGGAGCCTGTTCGGCCGGACGCTCCTCTGTTGGGGCAGGAGCAGATCATTCTTACACCCCACTGCGCATGGTATTCGGAAACGGCCATGCATACCTTGCTGAAAAGTGCTGCAGAAGAGGTAGTTCGGGCTCTAAGGGGGGAACCCCTTTTCCATCCAGTGAGCCATAACTGAGATTACATCAGCGAAGGAGATTATCCTTAGCAGCAAAAAAAGAAACTCCCATCTGACTCTTAACAGGAAGTTAGATGGGAGTTTCTGCGTATAACGAAAACCGTTATCCAGCGGCTGATCTGTAAACCACACCATTTATATGCAGCTGTCCTAGCACATGATTTGCTCTGGATCCAATACAAGCAACCCATCATTTTGATTGACCTCTGCGCAGATCCGATCATCAAAGCTGGATTTTGGAAAAATGTATAGAGAAACAAAACATTCTGACTCCTACAGAGTCAGATTCGCAAGAGTGCTTAACGGAGTGACGAAAAGAAATTTCTTTTAATTTGTATTTGCCGATTGGATTATTTTTTCATCTGCGGAGATACGGGAACACGATCGGTCTCTGTTTTTGAAATATGGAGGGCGTGGACTGTGGGGAATTGGCGTTCTGGTCCACCGATGACAGTTCTTAAGAATACCAAAAGTGGAAAAAGCAATCCGTCAGCCTGTGGGTGTTTCGGTTTGTATTGGTTCGCTCCTTTATGCTGGCGTCCATGGAAAAGTGCGATTCTATGATCCTTAAACTCGATGATATTTTGCAGAAAGACCCTGGTTTTGGAGGTGTTATCCCACGCTTTTTGGGAAAATATCTATCGACTGATGATTTTTCCTGTGTTATAATTTTTCAATAAATACGCGTATATCTTTTCTAAGATGGGAAGTGAAAGTGATGGGAGATGAGCCAGAGAAAAAAATGCTCAAACGCATTTGTACGGGTCTGTTGGCCCATGTGGATGCGGGCAAGACCACCCTGTCGGAGGCGCTGCTCTATGAGAGCGGCCAGCTGCGCCGCCTGGGACGGGTGGACCACCGGGACGCCTTTTGGACACCGACGCTCAGGAGCGGGAGCGGGGCATCACCATTTTCTCCAAACAGGCCCGCCTGTCTTTGGACGGCCTGGACCTGACCCTGCTGGACACACCGGGCCATGTGGACTTCTCCAGCGAGATGGAGCGCACCCTCCAGGTGCTGGATTACGCCATTCTGGTTATCAGCGGCACAGACGGCGTTCAGGGGCACACCGCCACCCTGTGGCGGCTGCTGGCCCGGTACCACATCCCCACCTTCCTGTTCGTCAACAAGATGGACCTGGCGGGCACGGACCGGGCCGCCCTGCTGGAGCAGCTGCGCAGCCGGCTCAGCGGAGGCTGTGTGGACTTCTCTGCCTCGGACTGGGAGGAAAGTGCGGCCCTGTGCGACGACGGTATTTTGGAGAAGTATCTGGAAGAGGGGACCCTGGATGACGGGGATGTGATCTCACTCATTCGCCACCGGAAGGTGTTTCCCTGCTGGTTCGGTTCGGCGCTGAAGCTGGACGGCGTGGTGGAACTGCTCCAGGGCATCGGGCGGTATGCCGTCCCGCCCCTGTACCCCCAGGAGTTCGGCGCAAAGGTCTTTAAGATCGCCCGGGACCACCAAGGGGTCCGTCTCACCTATCTGAAGGTCACAGGGGGCAGCCTCCGGGTGAAGGCCCTCCTCACCAACCGCCGGCCCGGCGGCCGGAAGACGGCCGGGCCGCTCTGGGAGGAGAAGGCCGACCAGCTGCGCCTGTACTCCGGCCCCCAGTACCGTCTGGCGGAGACCGTCCCGGCGGGGGAGGTGTGTGCCGTCGCGGGCCTGAGTCATACCTATCCCGGCCAGGGCCTGGGGGTGGAGCCGGAGGCCTCCGTCCCGCTGCTGGAGCCGGTGCTGTCCTATCAGGTGCTTCTTCCGGAGGGGACCAATATCCACACCGCCCTGCGCCAGCTGGGCCAGCTGGAGGAGGAGGACCCGCAGCTCCACATCACCTGGGACGAGACCGCACGGGAGATCCGCTTCCAGCTCATGGGCCAAGTGCAGCTGGAGGTCCTGCGCCGCCTGATCTGGGAGCGCTTTGGATTGGAGGCTGCCTTCGGTGCGGGCAGCGTCCTCTATAAGGAGACTATTCTGGAGCCGGTGGAGGGGGTGGGCCACTTTGAGCCCCTGCGCCACTACGCCGAGGTCCATCTGCTGTTGGAGCCGGGGGAGCCGGGCAGCGGCCTGCGCTTTGACGCCGCCTGCTCCGAGGACCAGCTGGACCGGAACTGGCAGCGGCTGATCCTCACCCACCTGGCGGAGAAGGAGCACCGGGGAGTGCTTACCGGCGCGCCCATCACCGACATGAGGATCACGCTGGTGGCCGGTCGGGCCCATGTGAAGCACACCGAGGGGGGCGATTTCCGCCAGGCCACCTACCGGGCGGTGCGACAGGGGCTCAAGTGCGCCCGGAGCATTCTGCTGGAGCCCTGGTACGACCTGCGCCTGGAGGTGCCCGCCGACCAGGTGGGCCGGGCCATGGCGGACATCCAGCGGATGGGGGGTGCCTGCCAGCCGCCGGAGCCTCTGGGGGAGATGACTCTGATCTCTGGCTCCGTCCCGGTGTCGGAGGTGGGGGACTACGCTGTCCAGGTGGCGGCCTATACCCGGGGGAGGGGGCGGCTGTCCTGCGTCCCCGCCGGATACCGTCCCTGCCACGATCCGGAGGCTGTCATCGCCGCCGCGGGCTATGACAGCGACCGGGATGCGGACAACCCCGCCGACTCCGTGTTCTGCGGCCACGGGGCGGGCTTCGTGGTCCGCTGGGACCAGGTCCGGGACTATATGCACGTGGACAGCGGCCTGTCTTGGGAGGCTCCGGAGCAGGAGGCTGCCCCCGGTCCCGCACTCCCACGCCGGGGTTCGGTGTACTCCGGCTCGCTGGAGGCCGACGAGGAGCTGAAGGCCATCTTTGAGCGGACCTACGGCCCCATCCAGCGCCGGGATCTCCGCCCCCAGCCCAAGCCCCGGAAGCGGGACGAGCTCCCGGAGCGGCAGACCATCCTCTCACCTCAGGAGCTGGGCCCGGAGTACCTGCTGGTGGACGGCTATAACATCATCTTCGCCTGGGACGAGCTGAAGGCCATCTCCCAGGACAATCTGGGCGCCGCCCGCCAGCGGCTCATGGATATTTTGAGCAACTACCAGGGGTATCGCCGCTGTGAGATCATCCTGGTCTTTGACGCCTATAAGGTCCCCCGGGGTGTGGGCGAGGTGTCCCGCTATCACAACATCTATGTGGTGTACACCAAGGAGGCTGAGACAGCGGACGCCTATATTGAGAAGGCCACCTATGCCCTCAGCCGGAAGAAGCACAGGGTGCGGGTGGCTACCTCGGACAACGCCGAGCAGATGATCATTCTGGGTCACGGAGCTTTGCGTGTTCCCGCCGCCGCCTTCCACGCGGAGGTGGAGCAGGCGGCCGGACAGATCGCCGCTCTGCTGGCCCGGCAAAACCGTTCCGCACCCTCCAGGCCGGTCCAGGCAGCCATGGAGCGGGCCAGGCGGCAGGCGGATGGATGATGCCTTCCTGTGTGTGGGCACAAAAGCGCCGGAGCAAAGAGACGTCCGCTCCGGCGCGGCATACCATGATCCAAAAGAGCGACACACTGAAAAGTGTGTCGCTCTTTTGAGAAAATGCGGATAAAAATGCGGACTCAGTTCCGAAAGCAGCCGGTCTGAAAAGGCGCATAACCGGCCTTTTGGCCGGCGGCGCAGGGCGAATTTACTTCGCCCGAGCATTTAAATACCGAGGGGTGGAGGCGGCCTCTGGACGCCGGAACCAAAAAAGAAAGACACGACTTCTGATGGTTCCCATAGGTACATTTTCTGAACCGGGTGAATTGTCAGGCACAGAGGCGGACGGCGGAAACCGTCCGCCTCTGTGTTTTCATGCCAGCAATCGGATGATTGCTTCTTTCTCTGTGATTTCTTTGGTCATGCGCGGTGCGTGGTCGCCCTCCCGCATGGGCGTGTCCAGCGCGCCGATGTCCCGGTACACGATCCGAACGCTCTGGCCAGCGGAGCGGGAGTGCTTTTTCGACCGCTCCCCGATCTCAATGCGCTGGATGAACAACCGTAGCAGCTGGGGCGTCAGTTCATCGATGGCGGTGTACTGTTTGGCCTTCTCGATGAAGGCGTCCACATTGGCGACCGAGGCTTTCAGCCGTTCCAAATGTTCCTCCTTTGCGGGGATGGCCGACTCCAACTCTTTCTGCTCCGCATTATAGTCGGAGGAGAGCATCCGGAACTGCTCGTTGGTCACACGCCCAAGCACGTTGTCCTCGTAGAGCCGCTTGAACAGGGCGCTCAGTTCGCCGTCCCTGCGGCGCATGGCGTCCAGCTCCTTCTGCACGCGGTTGATCTCCCGCCGCAACTCCATTGTGTTCTTCTGGTTGATGTACTCCGCAAACTGCCTCTCCTTCATCCGGGCGAAGTGAGTTACCCTGCGCAGGTCATCCAGCACGATCTGTTTCAGGTCGGCCTCCCGGATCTGGTGGGGGGTGCAAGCATCCTTTCCTCTCTTACCGTAGGTAGAACACCGGAAGTAGTACTGATCCTCCCGCATCTTCTCCGTCCGACAGAGCACCAGGTACTGTCCGCAGTCGGAGCAGTAGACCAGACCAGAGAATAGATTCGGCTCCTCCATGTGCTTGGGCGGGCGGCGCTTGTGTGCCCGTACATCCCGCACGATGTCCCACAGCTCTTGAGATATCAACGGCGCGTGGGTATTCTTCACCAGGATCTGCTCGCTCTCCGGCCTGCGAATCTGCTTTTTGTTCTTGTAGGAGAGCGTTGTTCGCTGCAGGGAAAGCGCGTGGCCGAGGTAGACGATGTTCTCCAGGATATTGGCCACCGTCTTGCCGCACCAGCTATATGGGCGGGTCGTGTCCAGGTGGTTGCAGGTTTTCCCAGTTTCTTGGTAGTACTGGTTGGTCGGGTTCATGATCTGCTCCTTGGTCAGGATTCTGGCGATCTGGTTGGGCCCTTTCCCAGCGGCGCACAGCTCGAAGATCCGGCATACCACAGGGGCAGTCGCCTCATCTGGTATGATCTCTTTGGAATCCTTATCCTTCTTCTTGTAGCCGTAGGGAGGCTTTGAGCCAGAACGCTCGCCGCGCTCCGCCTGCATCTTCTTGATGGCCCGCACCTTTTTGCTGGTATCCTTGGCGTGGAGCTCGTTGGCCCAGTTGCGAATGGGGTTGAAGTCGTTGCTGCTCTCCACCAGGGAATCCACTCCGTCGTTGACCGCAATGAACCGGACACCCTTCTCCGGGAAGTAGAGTTCCGTCAGCTGTCCCACCTGCAGGTACTCCCGTCCCAACCGGCTGAGATCCTTGACGATCAGGGTCTCCACCTCACCGCCCTCGATCATCTCCACGATTTTTTTCCAAGCGGGCCGGTCGAAGTTGGTCCCGGAGTATCCGTCGTCAGACAGGAACAGGGTGTTCTCAAATCCATTGTCTGCCGCGTACTTCTCCAGAAACAGCTTTTGGAAAGAGATTTGTCAAGGGGGAATTTTCTTTTAACCATATCATTATTTGTATTGACTTCTCTATCACAGGGTAATATAATCAATACCGAATTAAATAATGATTTCTGTGGTCATCTTCATATATTGCTATGAGGATGAGCAATAGGGAAATCGGTGTAAATCCGATGCAGTCACCTCTGCTGTAACGTGGACAAGGAAACGATGATGCCATTGGCGGAATTCCTGCCGAGAAGGCGTTTTCTTGGATGAAACGGAGCCAGAATACCTGCCGCAGAAATGTATTTAGCGATTTCTGGGATGAGGAAATGGCCGTATTTTTATGTGTGCTGTCAAATTACACGGTATCAGTCTTTCCCCGAGAGCAGATTGGGGGAAGACATTTTTATTATGATTATGTCTTTTTGAAAGATGAGGAATTGGTATGCTCGAACTGCAATCCGTCTGTGTTGAATTTTCGACCGAAGGCGGTCCTATCCGCCCAGTAGACCAGGTTTTTCTTACGATAAACCAGGGCGAAAGGCATGTTATCATTGGAGAAACGGGGAGCGGAAAGAGCGTCCTTCTGATGAGCATTTTGGGACTCAGCGGAGGCAATGTAACGGGGCATATTTTATGGAACGGAAAAGAGTTAGTGGGCCTATCACCAAAAGTGTACAATCAGATTCGCGGAAAGGAGATTGCGTATATTCCACAGGGCAATTCCAGCGGATTTAACCCTCTGATGCGGATTGGCACGCAGATTGCAGAGTCCCTCCGGATTCATTTGAAGCTGGGACGCGCTGAGGCGCACACCTATGCAGTAGATGCGCTGCGAAAACTTGATTTCCAGGAGCCGGAATACTGGGTGTCCCGGTATCCGCACCAACTCAGCGGCGGGATGAAACAGCGGGCCCTGGTTGCCATGGGCACAATCGCCGGCGGGCAATTGTTGTTAGCGGACGAACCGACAAAGGGGCTGGACGAAGAGCGCAGAGGTGATGTCATCAACCTGTTTGACGAACTGTCACGAACTTTTACAAAAGAAAAGATATCCCTGTTGTGTGTGACCCACGACCTGTATTTTGCAAAGAAGATTGCAACACATATCCATGTTATGTATGCGGGACAGATTTTGGAATCAAGTAGCTGTGAGGAGTTTTTTTGGTCGCCACTACATCCATATTCCCAAATGATGATAAACTCCCTGCCGGAACATGGCTTTCAATATCCGAAGGGGTTCGCCCCATCCCACGAAGAATACGACGGCCTCGGATGTCGCTTTGCTGGCAGATGTCCCAAAGCGCAGGCGGGCTGCTTTCGCGCAAAGCCGCCCGTTCTGGCAGCGGGAGAAAGGCAGGTGCGGTGTCACCATGTTTCTCAAAGCAGATAACCTCTCGAAAACCTATTCCAGCGGATTTCTCAGCGGCAAGAAGGTCTCCGCTTTGCAAAACGCCAGCATCACCATCCGTGATGGGGAAACCGTGGGCATCTTCGGGAAGAGCGGTAGCGGAAAGACGACACTGGCCAATCTGATCGCCGGGGCGATTCCCGCGTCATCCGGCCGGATTTTCTGGGACGACAAGCCGGTTGTATACCCCTATCGCGGTACACTCCGGCGGGCCATTCAGATGGTATATCAGCACCCGGAGGAGGCATTTGACCCGTGCTGGAGTCTGGAGCGGAGTTTAATGGAGCCCTACCGGATTCACCGACTCGACTTCTCTGAGGAGAAATTCACCGCCCTCCTGGAGCAGGTGGGCCTCTACAAGGAACATCTCTCCCGTGACCTGTCCTCCCTGAGCGGCGGAGAACTACAGAGGGCCGCACTGGCCCGTGCCATGTCCATGTCACCTAAGTTGATCCTTCTGGATGAGCCCACCAGTATGCTGGATTCTATCTCCCAGGCGCAGATCCTGCAAATCTTGAAAACGTATCAAAAGCAGCACCGGACGGCGTACCTGCTGATTACCCATGACCTGCAAGTCATGCGCCATATGTGTGACAGGTGCTACTTTCTGGAAAATGGCTGTATCCAGGGGGAGGAGGAATACGCCCATGTGGAAAAAGAACCTTAGACGCTTTATCGGCAAACTGCTCATCTCCCTTTTGACCATTTTCCTGGTTGCCACGTTTAATTTCTTCTTGATTCGCTTTATGCCGGGCGATCCTTTGGAGCATCTGGTGGGAGAGGAAGATTACCTCTACCTCACCTCCGCGCACCCGGAGGTCCTGGAGGAATTAGAGGTGGAATATGGCCTGGACGGTACACTGTGGGAGCAATACACATCCTATCTGGGGCGGCTGCTCCATGGGGACCTGGGACACTCCTATAAAAATAAAGTGGCGGTATTGACCTTGATCCTACAGCGGCTGGGACGCACCTTCCGCCTGATTCTCCGGCAATCGTCCTCTCCTCCCTCATAGGCATCTTCCTGGGGCTGTGGCCGGATGGCGGGAGGGAGCCGGTTGGATCGCGTAATTTCCGGCGTCGCTTATCATCTATTCGGTCCGGGGTATTGCCTGGGGATGCTGGGGCTTATGGTGTTCTGCTTTGTCTGGCGTCGTCCCTCCGGCGGGATGTCCAGCGGCGGCCTGACAGGTCTGGCCTATGTAAAAGATGTGCTGTGGCACATGGCGCTGCCCGTAGGAATCCTGACACTGAGCAAGTCAGCATATGTCATTTTGATGATGCGCAGCAGTGTCCTGATGAAAAAAAGGCCGACTACGCCCTGGTATCCCGTACCAAGGGGCTGAAGAATAGCCGAATCCTGTTCCGCCACATTTTCCCCAACGCGGCCCTCCCTATGGTTACTATCATTACCATGGAGGTCGGGTTTATTGTTTCAGGTTCCATGATGATTGAGCAAATCTTTAACTGGGATGGTATGGGACTCTTGGTATACAGGGCCATCGGAGGAAACGACTATCCGGTTTTACAGGGAAGTCTGCTTGTGTTGACAGTGTGCGTTGTTCTTGCAAACGTACTATCGGATCTGTTTTGCGCGCTTTTGGACCCGAGGATCAAGGATGGTATTTGGAGTGAATAAGAAACTGCTTAAACAAATCTGGCCGTTGCTCATCCTTCTGGCAATTGCAGTGTTCGCGCCGGCGATTGCCCCGTGGGACCCATGGGAAATGACAGAGCCCTTCCTCAGACCGTCCGCCCAGCATCTACTGGGGACCAATGACCTGGGCCAGGATATCCTGAGCGAACTGATCTATGGGACGCGGACCTCCCTGATCGTGGGATTTTCGGCTGCGCTGATTATCACGGTTTTTGGGAGTTTTATCGGAGCCTGCGCCGCGTATTTCGGCGGCTGGATCGACGCGGTCATTATGGTGTTTGTCAATGTGGCTTTGGCCATACCGTCGCTGCCGCTGATTATTGTTTTGTCCGCGTTTCTGAACCGCAGCATCTGGAACATTATTCTGTGCATCTGCCTGACCGGCTGGGTGGGCACGGCCCGTATCGTGCGTTCCCAGACCCTGCGGTTGAAGGAAATGGGCTTTATCCGAAACTGCCGGACCATGGGATGCGGGCCATTCTATATCATTACACAACACATCCTGCCAAATCTGAAGGAGATTATCCTCACCAAAGGCCTTTTGTCTGTGGCCTCCGCCATGCTGACAGAGACGAGCATCAGTTACCTCGGGCTGGGCCCGATGGCCAGCAAGAGCTGGGGAAGTACCCTGAACGATGCGTTCCGGGTTGGCGGGATTTTTAATGGATATTGGTGGTGGTATTTGCCGCCGATTATCTGTATCAGTCTAACTATTTTCTGCTTTCTGTCCCTGAAGGGACTACAAGCGGAGAATGGAAATAGTACATTGCAAAACCGAAAGGAGAAGAAACAGTAAATGAAGAGGGCAAAGAGAATTTTGGGGATGTTGTTATGTCTTACCATGCTCCTGTCACTTGTGGCGTGCGTCTCAGATCCGGTCCAAACGGACGAGCCTTCTGAAACAGAACAGCAAAGCGACGTTTCCGGCACAGATGTAGAACTGCTCAATGTGGGGAGCATCTACCAATTTGATGTAGAGAGCCCCTATTGCGAACTGCTCAAATACCTCAGTTATGATGGGTTTATGTACAGCAACCTTGTCCGCTATGGCGCTGACAACGAGGTGGTTCCGTGCCTCTGTGAGCGGTTTGAAATCGCAGAGGATGGAACGTCCGTTACCTTTTACTTCCAAGAGGGAATCAAGTGGCACGATGGGCAGCCCCTGACCATGGAGGATATCGAGTTTTCCTTGAATCTCTGGCTGGATGTATTAAAGCCCTCTGTGGCGCTGCGGTATATGGAGAGCGTGGAAGTCCTGGATGACACCAGTATCCGGGTCAATATGCAGAGTTCTTGCGCCTATGTCTTCCTGCGCCACATGATTATGTCCAGCTCCGGCTGCGTGATTTACCCGAAACACATTTGGGAAAACGTGGAGGATCTCAAGTCCTTTACTGGCAGGGAAGCCATGATTGGCTGCGGCCCTTATGTCTATGACAGTTATGACGACGAGGCGAAGATCGCCTACTTCAACCGCTACGAGGATTACCACGAGGGCGTGCCCACGATTAAGCGGATTGCCTTCCACCTCTATGAGAGCCCCGAGAGTCTGGTTATGGCCTTCAAGAACGGCGAGATTGACTGTATGTTCCAGTATGCTGCTGGCCTCTCTGGCAACTATGTGCCCGCCATTCAGGAACTGGACTATCTGAATGTGGGTGAGGAGGTAAACCTCGGCGGGCCGATTTTGGAGTTCAATTTTCAGGATGCACTGATGAGCGACCTTGATATGCGCAATGCCGTCTATTATGCGCTGGACTATGAGCTGCTGGCTGCCACAGATGGCGGGGAATACTGCGTGCCTGGCACCAAGGGCGTCATTTCCCCGGGCAACATCGGCTATGCAGACGATCTGCCGACGAACCAGCAGAACACAGAAGAGGCCAACCGGATTTTGGATGAGGCCGGATATGTGGATATCACTGGAGACGGGCTGCGGGAAACAAAGACGGCTCTGCCATGCGCATTATGGTAAGCCCGGCTCTAAGTGGGAGTACTGTATCAGCGGCTTGCACAGGTTGTGGTACAAAACCTCCAGGATGTGGGCCTGACGCCTATCTGACGAGGACGTGTCCAACTCGGATGCCTGGCAGCCCGGTGGAGGGGTAATAAGGACTTCCAAATTGCCATCACCTCCTGTTCCCAGGGCGTAGCAATCATCGACACCGTGAACCAGGGCCTGGTGGAAAAGGCTGGCTCGGATGGTACGCTAACCTGGAACGGCACCAATAATAACCCGGAGTATGTGGAACTTTTCTCTCGCATCATTGACTCGAAGAATCCAGAGGAGTACGCTGATGCAGCCTATGACAGCCAGCACTATCTGGCCGATCAGATGGTGGCTATCTCCCTGGGTGTCGAGAGTATGTTCTATCCCTATAATATCGAAGACTTTACTGATTGGTCGTTCCGTAGCGGAAATGGAGCATTTTCTTATGATACTTGGTTCACGTTGAAAAATAAGTAGAGCTGTACTCAGGCGATTGACAATTATAGAAATATGATAGCAACGAGGACCTGGAGCATTTTCGCTCCAGGTCCTGTCATCCCCATTTTATTTGCTATAGTCAATGCCCGTTCTTCTGTGGCGTGTATACTGGCACTGCCGAAGCAACAACTGCATCTCCTGTTCTCCTGAATTTTCGCGCAAAAGGCGGCGGGCTTGCCCCTGGGCCTCCATCCATCGGATGGGCGAATACTGCTTGCCAAACGTCAGCTCAATTTTTCCCTGGGCGGCAGCTTCATGGGAATCACGAATTGCCAGCTGAGCCTCGTACAGCTCCACCGGGTCAAGCCCGGCGGCCTGCGCCTCTACTTCGGCATACTCCTCCAGCGCCTTGTCCAGCGCTGCGGAATACTTCTGTTCCTGGTCCACCAGTTTTTGGAGACCGTCCTCCATAGCGGCAATATCCTTGCGGAAGGCTTCGGCCCCGGCGTCCTCGGCATATTCAAACTGCTGCAACAGCAGCGCCTTCTCGGAGCGCAGTTCCTCCAAATCCTCGGTCAGCTCCGCAATCCTGGCCGCCAGCTCCTTATGCTTGAAAATCTTCCGGGCAGGCAGGACCTTCTTCTCGGCCAGCAGGACTTTGCGCTCCCTGCTCTTGTCCTTGATCTGCCGCACCAGCCCGGTGTACCGCGCCATCTGCGGCCGGTACACATTAAGGGCGTCCTGATACCGCTCCCGGCCCGCACGGATGTGGGAGAGCTGATAGCAGAAAATCAGCACCCTGCCGCGCAGCTTCTCCAACCGCTCCGCCACGGCGGACACGGTGTGGACAACCAAATCGGACAGCTTTTTAAGCTCCGCTTTCAACTCCCGCAGCAGGGCGTTGTCCGCCTTAATCTGCCGGTTCAGCTCACAGCGGTCGGAGAGGATGCCGCGCCGCTCCAGCGCCTGGGCCGCCACGCCCTCATGAATCGTGGGCCGTTCCTCCAGCCCCCGCGCCGCATGGCTGCGGTGGTCGATGCGGCTGTCGTGACCGGCCAGCTCCAGGCAGCGGTTCGCCGCTGCCGCCCATGCCTCCCGCCAGGCCAGCAGCTGTTCCTCGCTGTTCCAGTGCGCAGAGATGGGATTCTGCCGCCCATACTTCGTGCTTTTCGGATACTTGCTGGCCCGTTCATACCCGTGCTTCTCAGCCTGGGACGGGACCATATAGACTTTCTTCTTGTCCACCTTATACTGGTATTGCTTCTCCCAGCCCTCGGCCTGCGCCGACTTAAACTCAGCGGCGGTGAAGCCCCGCTCCTCGCCGTCCTTCACACAAAGGTACTCCTTCTCCGTCTTGTACTGCCATACGCCCGCCTCTGTCAGCGGGCGTACCGTCAGCAAAATGTGGGCGTGGGGATTGTGGCCGTCGGTGTCATGGATGGCAACATCGGCGCACATCCCCTCCGCCACAAACTGCTCCCGGACGAACTCCTGCAAGAGCGCAACCTGCTGCCCCCGTGACAGCTCGATGGGCAGCGCGGCGACGAACTCCCGCGCCAGGCGGCTGTCCTTGGTTTTCTCCGTCTCCTCCACGGCGTTCCAGAGCTTCTCCCGGTCCTGCCATTCCAGGGGTGCCATTGGCGGCAGGAACACCGCCTGCCAGACAAGCCCCTGCTTTCGTGTGTAGTCATGCTGCACCCCGTCGTACTCGTTGAGCATCCGGGAGCAGCTCAGATAGGCGGAAGCGGCCACAGCGGAGCGCCCCGCGCCCCGGCTGATCATCTTCGCCTCCAGATGATAGATTGCCATTCGTTTTCCTTTCCGCCTGCGCACAGGCTGTTTTTTGTTTCTTTTTACAAAAAGAAAATGGGCGCGCCCCAGCCCAGGGACGCGCCCATCTCTGCGGCAAAGCTACCAGTGGCAGCTTTGCGCAGGCAGACGGCGGCTGTGATGGAGTGGCGTCTTGCCACCCTATCGCAGGGCCGGCTGCATGGACGATGACAGCAGCGCCGGCCGGGCTGTGGCATCGTCCAGCGGCTCCCGCAGGAGCCGCAATCCCCCTCGGAGAGCGCACGGTGGCCGAAGGCATACCACCGCCCGCTTGCGGGTGGTGAGTAAGCGCCCTTCGGAAAAAGAGGAAGGCCCCGGTTTCCCGGAGACCTCCCAGCCGTTTTCAATCGTGTCCTGTCAGCTTTCGCCGCAGGTACTCTTCCAGATTATCAAGCCCCACCGCCTGTACTTCCGGCAGCACTTTTTCCAGTACAGCGCCCTCCTGAATGAGCCGCCTTGTCCGGGCTTTTCGTTCCGTCACTCGGTCCCGTGCCTGGGCTTCCTCCAAGCGGTGCTTTGCCTGCAACAGTTTCTTTTCTTCACTTGTCATAGATTTACCTCCGTTTCTGCCAGATCAGGTCATAGCCCAGCACATCGGCCAGCTGCATGACCTCCTTATAGCGGATGGATTCCCGCTGGAGCTTGGCCGACAGGTTGGAAACACTGTCCGACCAGCCGTATTCCTCATGGAGCCGGTCAACTACCTCTTGCATTGTGTATCCCGCTCGGACGATCTGCGCCTTAATCTCGTTGCGTACCGTCATAATCAAAAATCCTCCTACATTTACTTGATAAAAAAGCGAAGCCGGTATGCCCTCAGGCATAGCCGCTTCGCCGTGTCGTGAAAAATTCTCTTGTTACCAAATCCGTTCAGAATTGCCGGTGTGATGTCCTGCCCATAGGTCGCACCTTCCGACTTTTCCGTTCCGTGTGACTTGGCTTGAAACCGTGCATTTTCCCATGATTCCATGTACCCGGTTCACCGGGACGAGAAGCACGGTTTCGTAAAATGATTTCTTCCAACCGTCAAATACTTTCCGATTCCCAATTGCCCTGATTTACCCCTCCGATTTTGCCAGTGATTTTTGAGATATAGCCGCCGAATTGCTATAAAAGGGAAAACATGAGGCAATCAAAGTGTACGTACGTACACGGTTCAGCGCCGCCATTCCTCCGGCACATCTTCCGGTACGTACGTACGCATCGAATCACCAGAAAACACTGATATATGATTTCTCACCAATACCTCGATTCCCAGAAAGCCACGCACCCGCCGTCCGGCAGCATTGGTCACATTGTTGCAGTATTCCAGATTATAGCGGCTCTGGCAGGCTATCAGGGCTTCGCTGAAGCTGCGGGGTTTCAGGGCAGGCAGGTTGTTCTCGGTGCAGTAAATCTGGTATGCCTCATACAGCTCTTTGGAGCTGGCAGATAAATCGGCCTTCAGGCGAACATACCCGTCTGAATCCAGAAAATCATAGACATTGTTGTTGTCCCGTTTGACTGTTTCCCGGTTTTCTCTGGTGCGGTCACTTTCGGTGAACTTGAAGTTGTTGGCGGCCACCCGCTGCAATCCCTCAAAAGCCCACAGCAGAATGCCCTCCACCTCGTCTTTCATCTTCTCGGCAAGGTCGGGATCATCCACACGGCCAGTTGTTTTTTCTTTCGTGGTCAGCACCAGCTGGCGGCGGTATAATCCGTCGCTGCGGTCAAACAGCGCCTGCAAATCTCCGTTGGAGAATGCTAACAGCCGGGCGCACATCCATCCCTGATAGCTCTGCTTGCCCTTGCGCTCCAAATCCATCTTGCCCTGGGCGGTGACGATGGATTTCACATAGTTGGTTTGGCGCAGGGCCTCCATCCGCATATCATCATCCACGCACAGGAGAATATGCTCCAGATCCGCACGGGCAAATCGGTTCTCCGATATTTTCCCGATGCTGCCGTCCTTCATGTTAGAACCGAACAAATGACCCAGCACGGCGCCAATCTGGCTCTTACCCTCACCGCCGTTACCTTTAATCACCATCATCCGCTGCCCCTTATTGCTGGGAATCAGGCAGTAGCCGATATATTCCTGCAAGGTCGGGATGTCCTCCGGGTAGAGCAGGCCATCCAGAAATTGCAACCAGAGAACAGGTTTTGGGGCGTTGGGCTTGTAGGACACGGGGAAACGGTTGCGGACGATTTTCGGCTTTCCCTCCACAAAGGTTCCGTCCAGAAAAAGCGTGCCGTTGGAAAGATGAATCCGATCCGGCTCCGGGGGAAAATCCTCCACCAGCGCCGCCAGTTTCATCAGCTCCACAATGTTGCTGATTTTGCGGGGAATGTTGCTGACCGCACAGCATTTCAACTCCTCAAAAATTTCTCCCCGCAGGTAGTTCGTCTGTCACACGGCCTTCGGGCGTGAAAAAACCCGTTTGTGAAGATGATCTTGTGCGTCTGCAAGAACTCCTCACAAAACAGGGCTTCGTTGATGCTTTGCCATCGAACCAGACGGGCATCCCGTCAAGCTGCGTTTTGTTTTTCATAGGCACCGTCCTCCTTTTTCAGTCTGTCCAGCCGTTCCTCCAAACCGGCAATCAGGCCATCCTTGTTCAGCATTTCCACGATTTTCACCCGCTGTTCCAGTTCGGCGGCAATGAGCAAATCCGGCAGATACTCCACATAGTCCAGCATCTGGCAGGCTTCCACAAACCGGTCATCCAGAACATCTTCCGGTGTCTTGGGTGCGTACTGCACCTTCCAGCTTTCCAGAAGATGCAGATAATCACACAGCACCCGCAGACAGCGCACTTCTTCCCGCCGGTATGCTTTCAGCAGAGGACGCTTCGGTTTTGGTAAGGCGATTGCCGCTGGGTGCTTGTCCGGGTCAATCCCGAAATCCTGTGACAGTTTCTGCGCTGCTTCGTAACTGTTCAGGCCAAACAGCCTTGCCACAAAGTCAATCACATCGCCGGTGGCTCCGCAGCCGAAACAGTAAAAATACCGTTCGTTCAGCTTCATGCTGGGGTGTTGGTCCTCATGGAACGGACAACTGCACATCCCATTTCGGTTGACTTGCAGCCCATAGTGTTTCGCTGCATCCGGCACACAAATATTCTGTTTTACCAGTTCAAAGAGTGTCATGAAAATCCCTCCGTTTCAGGGCATAAAAAAAGCGGCCTGCCCGGTTTGTTGGGGCAGGCCGCAGTCTTTATGCAGTTTGTGATGTTTCCGTTTCTTTGGCTTTCCGCTTTTCCTGCCGGTAGAACTTCTCCCGGCAGGCGGGTTTGCAAAATTTAGCGTTGGGGCGGACAGACTGGAACAGCTCTCCGCAGCACTGGCATACCAGCTGGTACGGTTCACCCGGAACGATCAGCCCCTCGGCAATCTTCTGTTTGCGCTCCTTCTGGCGCAGATACTTTTCATGGTCACGGATGCGCTTCTGGCGGCGCTTTTCCTCCGCAGCCAGTTCTTCCTCGGTGGGTTCGGGCATGGGCACTTCAAACTTCCCGATGAAATTCAGATAAATCTCAATTTCCTGCACCCGCTCCCCGGTGCTTCTGTCCGGGGCATGAACCAGAATTTTCTCCACAAATTCATGGATCATAGGGGCGGTCAGCTCGGTGAAATCCGTATATTTCTGTGCCAGCGCCAGAAAGTGGCTGGCACGGTCGGTATCCTCGTGAAATTGGTCCAACTGTGCCTGCTCGGATGCAAGCAGCTGTTCCAGCTCCGCCTGTTCCTTTTCATATTCGGCACACAGCAGCTCGAACCGTTTTTCCTCCAATTTGCCCATTGCATAGGTTTCGTATAGCTTTTTAATCAGCACATCCAACTCGGCGCTGCGCCTGCGCTCTTTGGCAACCTTGCGTTTCAGCTCCTTTGCCGCTTCCTGCTGGCGAACCTGTGAAATGCTGCGTACTTTCTGAATAAGTTCCTCCTTGTTCTGGATGGCATAACTGGCGGTGGTGCGGATGGTTTCCAGAATCAGTGCATTTAGGGCTTTGGTGCTGACGGTATGGGAAAAACACATCTGGGTTTCACGCTCAAAAGTCAGGGTATAGGTGGAGCAGTTATAGAAGTCGGTTCCATACTCCCGCCCGTCCTTTTGACGCTTACCACGGTGGTTATACATCTTGGCTCCGCAGTCGGCGCAGAACACAAGGCCGGTCAGGGGGTTGGCAACGCCGGTGGTATCTGTCCGGCGCACCGTCCGTTTCACCTGCTGGGCGAGCTGCCAGGTTTCCGGGTCAACGATGGCCTCGTGGGTGTTCTCAAAAATCAGCCAGTCGGACGGGTCATTTTTTACCCGCTTATCCCGGTAGGACTTTTTGGAGGAACGGAAATTCACGGTGTGCCCCATATACTCCGGCTTGGTCAGCATAGAACTGACCGTGAAGCCGTACCAGTCATAGGGACGGCTGGTGTCCACGGTGTTCTTACGGCTGCCTCTGCCGTTGCGAGCCAGATAATAGGCGGGGCACTCCACCTGTTCCTGTGTGAGTATCTTGGCAATCTCATGGGGACCGTGCCCCTCCACCGCAAGCCGGAAGATCCGCCGCACCACGGCGGCGGCTTCCTCGTCCACCAGCCAGTGGTCCTTGTCCTCTGGGTCTTTTTTGTAGCCATAGATGGCGTTGTTGGTGGTTGGCTTGCCCGCCTTGCCCTTGACACGGTATGCTGCCGAAACCTTTTTGGACTGGTCACGCAGATACCATTCATTCATGATATTGAGAAAGGGCGCAAACTCGCCACTGTCCTGTTCCTCGCTGTCGATGTTATTGGCAACAGCAACAAAATGAACCCCATTCTGCCGGAACATTACCTCGGTGTAAAAGCCGGTTTGCAGGTAGTTTCTGCCGATCCGACTTAGGTCCTTACACAGCAGATGGGCCACCTTGCCCGCCTCGATGTCCGCCACAAGGCGCTTCCATGCGGGACGGTCAAAGTTGCCGCCGGACCACCCATCGTCTGTGTAGTGGACGATATTGGTGTAGCCCCGCTGTGCTGCATAGCTTTCGAGATAACGTTTCTGGTTCAGAATGGAGTTCGAGTCACCCGTGAGGTCATCGTCACGGGACAGGCGCTCATAGAGCGCAGTGATTTTTTCTTCCGTCTGTCTGTTTGCCATATCAGGCGCTCCTTTCAGACGGACGGCTCATTTGTGGCAGTTCCATTATACCACATTCCGGCTGGTTTGCCAGCCCGTCATTGCGGATCAGCCGCAGAATTTTATCTTCCATCGTTTCCTCGGCGGTTTCGCTGAGGTAGACACGAACTTTATAGGTGGTCTTGCCAATGTGCCGAGTCAGAAACACGGCGTTTTTATCTGCCATAGAACCTCTCTTTCTTGCGCTTTCAGCGCATCCGGTGTATACTGTTGTTATAGTTCCGATGTTTGTAACCTGTGATTATGTTACTTCTTTTTTGTGTCAAGCCTGAACATGGCAAACGTCCCCTTTCTCCTGCGTGAGCGAGCCAATGTAACCCAAGTAACTTGTTTTCAGATTACTCTTTCACTAACAGGAGAAATCCGGGGTGCAAAACGGAACCGTTTTTGAAAAATCGCAAAATATTTTTTGAAAAGAGGTGGGGGCATGGCGTATCTGTCTGATGATGAGCTTCTGGATACCGAGGGTGGCTTCACCGTATGGGACGATAAAATAGGCGCTGGATCGGTGGAAGAAACGCTGGAACAGGCGCTTGCGGAAGAACGTCTGGCAGAGCTGGAAAATGAGCTGGAGCAGGACGAGCATCCCATCGACTATGAAGCAGAGCTGGAGGACGAGGAGGAAGAAGCTGCCCCGGTCAGTGATAAACGGCTCAAACGGGAGATGCGGGCCGAGGCCATACGGCGGCTGGAGGAAGCAGCACGCATGGAGAAGGATTTCCGGGCCGTGGTGGAGGAATGGAACAAGCTGGACCGGAACCGGGAGCGCCGGGAACGGGACCACGAAAACCTTCGTGGGGATGTGCCGCTGGAATATCAGGCGGTGCCGGAACCCAAGCTCATTCCCCGCTGGTTGAACAACCCCGCATACCGGCAGCTGATGGCCGGGAACTTTCTGGACATCCTGTTTGACTGCCCCTATGAGATGCACAACCTGACCGCCGATGCCTTTGTTTCTCGCATGGTGGAAGAACTGAGTGAGGAACACAAGGAAGTCCTGTATTTTCTTTCTTTGCGGCTGTACAGCACCACCCGGCTTGCCGCTGTGCGTGGGCAGTCTGACCGCAACATCCGCAAGCTGCGAAAGACCATCCACAAAAAATTGCAGCGCCAGATGTATGACCATCTGTGCAGAAAACAGGAGCATGGCGGCAGCTTGACCTTGCGGGAACGTCAGTTTTTGGAGGAATACTCGAAAATCGCAAGGAAACAGGGCAAGGACGCCGTGATCCGGCGGGAGAACAAGACCAAGCGCAGAAAAAAAACCGCCCCTGATAATTGGGACGATTAAGGAGAAAGGGCGTGTATGATGAAAAATTTATTTGAACAATCCCGTTCCTATTGGGTGCGGTACGATCATTATGAGCTGAAAACAGCGGAAGATGGCAAGCGGTATATCACCCCCGGCAAGAGCGCAAAGCCGGACGTCTACAATCCGCTGAAAGAGGTCCCCAACATTGTGCTGGATGCGCTGAATGTGGGGATGCTGATGATGGGGCGCAAGCCGGAAGCAGAAGTGGAAAAGGCGATAATGGAGTTTATCACCCGGTACGGCCTGCTGGGGCTGATGACCGCCTTGCCCACCACGCCGTCCTTTATGGATTACGAGGCGGTGTACCTTCCGAAAAACCACTTCATCAAGGAAGAATCCATGGCGACAGACAAATACCTGTCCCTGTTTTACCCCTTTGACCAGCTGGACTTGGTGAAGAAAGGCATTGAATCCACATGGAATGTGTCCGGTGACCGGACGATGGTTGCCCTGACCATGACGTTCATGGACGAGCCGATGGCGAAGAACATGAGCTTTCAGCGGGAATATGCGGAACCCTACGACTGGGTTGCCCAGCAGTTCAAAGATTGGGCCTTTACGCTGACCACCGCCATTTTGTACTACAATGACTATGATTCTATCGACGAGGACGCACGGGGGCTGTATCGCAAGGCCATGGCTGCGTTTGGTGGGATTGCCCCCAGCTACCACATCGAACTGCTGGATAAGCCCACTATTTATTGGGATTTTCACTCCCTGCTGCTGGGTATCCAGATGATGTTCAGCTTCATGCTGGTGGACGGTGACCAGCCCCTGCGCCTGTGCAAGAACTGTCAGAAGGTGTTCCTGGGCAGCCGGTCCAACGCTGCCTTTTGCAGTCCACGGTGCAAGAACCAGTACAATGTCTACAAGAGCCGGGGAAAGAACCGGACGGATGGAGGTGACCAGGAATGAGCGAGGAACAGGGGCTGACCCCGTATGAAACCAGAGAAATCCTCTTTTACAAGACCGAAAACGGAGAAGTGCGGGTGGAAATCCTGCTCTTTCAGGAAAACCTCTGGCTGACACAGGCAAAAATGGCAGAGCTGTTCGAGGTACAGAAAGCAGCCATTTCTAAGCATCTGAAAAACATTTTTGAATCCGGCGAACTGAACGAGGATTCAGTTGTTTCCAAAATGGCAACAACTGCGGCAGACGGGAAACGGTATCAGACCAACTACTACAATCTGGATGCCATTATCGCTGTGGGGTATCGTGTGAACTCCAAAAAGGCGACCATGTTCCGCATTTGGGCGAACCGGGTGTTGAAAGAGTTCATCATCAAGGGCTATGTGATGGATGACGCACGGCTGCGGGAGCCGGAGAACTTTTTCGGCAAGGATTATTTCGAGGAACAACTGGAGCGTATCCGGGACATCCGGGCCAGCGAGAGAAGGTTCTACCAGAAAATCACAGACATCTATTCTCAGTGCAGCGCCGACTACGATGTGGAAAGCCCCATCACAAAGGAGTTTTTCGCCACGGTGCAGAATAAGCTCCACTATGCGGTCACCCATCATACCGCCGCCGAGATCGTATATGGCCGTGCCGACAGTACCAAGCCCAACATGGGGCTGACCACATGGAAAAACGCCCCCAAAGGCCGCATCCGCAAATCGGATGTCACCGTCGCTAAAAACTATCTGAACGAAACGGAAATGCGTAACCTGAACGAGATTGTCACCATGTACCTGGACTATGCGGAACGGCAGGCCCGCCGGGGAAATGTCATGTATATGGCCGATTGGGTCAAGCGGCTTGACGCATTTTTACAGTTCAACGAGGAAGATATTCTGCATGATAAAGGCAAGGTGACCGCCGCCATTGCCAAAGCCTTTGCTGAAAAAGAGTTTGAAAAGTTCCGGGTATTGCAGGACGGAAGCTATCAGAGCGACTTTGACAGGCTGGTTGCGGAAACGTCGGATGATCTGACAGAATAATCATATACACAAAAAGCCCATGCTTCCGGTTCTCTTTCCGGCTGCGTGGGCTTTTTCGGCCATCGCTTATTTCTTGTTTCGCAGCTGTTCATAGGCTTCCTGATGGACGATCAGCCCCGCAGAAAAGCCATACTGAAATGGCTCTCGCTTTCCTCGCACTGGGCAATAGCGTTCTGTGCTCGGAGTTCCTCCACCAGAGCATAGTCCTCTTTGCTGAGCCGCTGGGATAGCTGCTCCATCAACGCCGCACAGGTTTGACCGCCTTGCGGTATACCGGGACGTGGGAACAACGGTTTCACAGGATAAACTCCCCGTTATACATGGCTTCTAAAATCATTGTGTTCCCTCCCTCAACAGTAGACCAGCTCAGCCAGGACAATTTCCTCGGCCCTATTGTGGATGGAGTTCATGGAGCGCACCCATCCATATCTGGTCGGCAGCTTTCAGGGCTTCAGTGACGCCCTTTTGCTGCATCATGGTTTTTTCAATGATTTCCAGCCGCCCCGGCAGGCGGTGTCGATTTCCAAGTGGGGAAACAGCTTTTCGTGATAATGAAATCGGTATACAGAATGGGCCGGTGTTCTTTAAGTAGGCACGGCGCAACCGGCCATATTTCCGATATGGTACTCTCTTTGTGTCCGCTAACGCAAGGTTGGAATGAAATAATCGCCGCATTTGGTGTAAGTCAGTTCCATACAAGGCTCCTTTCGTGGGAATGTGGTTGACAGTTACGGTAGGTTTGAGGGCATCCTCCTTTATCATAACTGTCTTTCATTCGCCACAAATGAGCCGCCAGTCATGATGTAATGTTTTTGGTGTAATCCACCCTCTATACATTACATCATGGGAACTGTTCCTGTACTCGTACCTGCCTCCCGCAAAAGGAGGGCCGAAACGGAATATTGCTCCTGCACGCAACCACTGTATGCCATGGTGTAAGCAGAAAGGCGAGTCTCATCCTCCTCTTCCGCTGTTAGCAAGAGTTCTATATTAGCTATAGCTAACTATAGAACTACATAAATGCCGTTCATGACGGCAACAAAAACAACAGTGATATCCAACTGTATTTTGTGTAGAATATCATGGCAGACCTACTTTGTCATATAAGAGATGCTTATTTGATATCATTCTGATTTTGAGCTCCGCGCATCAATTCGCAGTCATAATCCTGTGTAAGGCTTCCCTATTCAAAAGTATGTACAATATCTTGTATTAATCGAGCTGGATAAAGTATGATAAACTTACCAACAAGAAACGGAAAGGAAATAGAGACAATGGATATAAACGCTTACTGGAACGCGGCACTTTTGCAGCAACCAGAAGAAATGAAAGTATTCTTTCATAAAGACGCTTTTATTAATTGGCATAATACGAAATGAACATTTTACTGTCAATGAATTTATCAAAGCAAACTGCGAATATCCAGGAAATTGGGCAGGATATTGAACGGCTTGAAGAAATCGGTGATTTAATCATTACGGTTGTTCATGTATATTCACGCAACAGAGAAAGCTCCTTCCATGTAACATCTTTTATTAAAATACGGGACAAAAATTACTTCTATTGACGAGTATTGGGGAGATGATGGAACTACTCCACAATGGAGATTGGACAAGCATATTGGAACACCTATACGATGACCTTTGATTTTGTACCCACTCAATGTCCCTTCCTCTCTACGAGAGGAATAAGAAGGATTTGAAATGTCAGATCCCCTGCTTTTGAAATACGGCTGCACACCGGAGAACCCAATCTTGCGTGGTTCACTTGGTTCATCATCAAATAATTAATGTACGGAATTTTGCTTTTCTAAGTCCGCTTTCCGCCGGGATCGACCTGGGAGTGTGGAAGAAATCCATTTGATCCTGCTGTTTGATTTGTCATGCTGTATGTGGCGGCCACGCTCTGCGGATTTTGACTGCCCCTCATTGCCACCCTCACCTTGATGAATTTCTTCGACCCAGCGTTGCCTTGCCCGCTCTAAAAGGCCCTACAAAACACCTTTGCTGGGCAACCGGGTGTTGGATCTTCTGGAGGAACAACCGGTGGGGAAGACGTGCACGGCTATACGCCGGTGGCCGAACCGGGCGCCTCTGTCTGGTGGAGAACGGCAGCGATTGGGGCTTGTCCGAGCTTTTTACACCAGTGGCACCGCTGCTGGATGAGCCCACCAGCAATCTTGACAGTTTGAACAAAGTTCGTCATTTCCGTTCTTCCAACAGGCAGGGTGAGCAAACCCTTGCACTGGTATCTCAGTGGCAGTCTACGATGGGAATTGTGGAGCTGCTTTATCCTGTGGAGCAGAGCCAGAGTTGAACAAATTCGTCTTTCTGCGGCAATTTGTTTTAAACATTTATTAGCCACAGCCAACCCCAGAAAATACAAGAAGGATCCCGCCATCAAATCCACCGATTATAAGTGTGAACCGGAAACGAGTCGCTGCACAAAATGATCCGGCTCTTCTGTAAAAGTTGCATCGCCAGATTGATTTATGTCCGACTGCCAGGAAGTTTTGTCCTACGCCATGGACCGTTCTGACCTCTGCCCGTTGATAGAGCGCAAAACCTTCTGCTCGAGCTGTAAAATAGCTGCTATCGACCGGAGATAGGGGAAAAATCCGGATATTATGTGCTTTCAGGCCCCAAGATGCTTCTTTATCATGCATGACCTGGAAAACAAAATCCGCGTGATGGTCGCTGCGTTACCCTCCTCTGCTGTAGGGTGAAAAGCTATGTACCAAGGAGGATCCGGTAAAATGAAAGCCTTGAATATTCTTTGATAACCACCTTTGTTTTGACGTTTTTAATGCCCATTACCGGTGTCATATTCACAAATTTGCACCGGTGCTGTTTCTTCTACTCTGTCTGGTACATACCGGTTTGCACTAGAAAAGATGGCAGCGCGAAGAGTCGCCGTCCTTGGATTGGTTTTACATCATTTTTTTTGACAGGCCTGTTTGGGCTGATTTTTGAAGAAATTTCAATCATCCTTGCGCTACATAAAATGATTTCCATTGGTAGTTTTCTTCCTGGGATTTATGTTTTTGTATTTAGTAGTATGATTTTCCCAAAGAGCAGAGAAAACGCCAAACAACCAGCGAAAAGAATCTTTTGAGCAGGTTTATTGTAAGCAAGACTAAAACCATCCATTCCACCCTGACAAACCCAATGAGGTGAGGTATCATTTGTTTATCGAGGTTAGATATGGCTAACCTATTTTTATAAATTTAAGTTTCCTTTGCTAACCGCAGTTTGTTCTTCACCACGCAATTACTGGAACTTGGCATCCCTGTGGTGGTGCCTTGGCTATCTACTGCGCCTCGCTACACTGCTGGCTTCTCGGTTCATCAAATTGATACCCTGGTTGCCACTGGCACATTGGGCACATGCTTTAGCCCTGGCTTGATCGCCGTGATCGTTTTGCTGCGATGCTCACTTTATCTTTGCCTGAAGGCTGATAAAGATCGAAGCGTGAATACGCACTTTGTGGAGCGAAAGGCTGATGATCGACTATCTCGTCGTTATGATTCTCGTGGCCATCGTGCAGCTGCGGCGAGCATCGTTCATAGAATCTATTCTGATTGCGACTTTTCTCAGAAAAGCCGCGATCCTTTTTCAATATTGAACAGATGTCATTCTTTAAGTAAATATACGCGATCTATGGAATCAGCAAAAATGACAACCATATTGATAAACCATCTGGCATACGGTTTCTGTATCAGCAGTTAGATATTGCTAATCTCCGTTTTGAACATAGGTTAGCATTCGCCAGTCTTTTGGGTTCCATTTTTGTTTCTCCCATATCGCAAAGGACTGCCAGCCTGCCCCATGCTTTTCTGTTTTCTACAGGTTCTGTCTCCATTAAGGCACTATCGGAAGCGTAATGCTTGTCTATACAGATGACAAAACCGGTATTCACTATTTAGAAACAGGTGTTAGATATGTTTATTGAGTATTTGCGAAGTGACACCCTATACACGCAATGGATCAATGTCATGCCAGGCGTGCGTGTCTGCCAGTTTAAATTGGTACCATTATCGAAAAGAGATTATTGACGCGTCAAAATATGAGTCTTCCGATACATTTGAGGTTTTCTTCTGTCTGGGCGGCCAAATCACCGCCATGCCGGCAGGCACAGAGCCGCAGAAAATTGAAAAGCATCCATTCTCGTTCTTTCCGATATATCTGAACTGCTTTCCTTAAAATCAGCGAGAATCTGCATGGGATTTTAGTGGCGATTGACCTTTCGTCATTTCAGGAAGGTCCCCACCTCCTTCCGCCCTACAAACATGATCTGTACCCGTCTAAAATCAAATTTAGCTCTGCAGTATGGTTCTGTCGCTCTTTGCAATCGTTGTGGAGTCAGCTGTATTCGATTTGCGGGGATACTTACCGGATGACATATTTTGCAGATACTGCGTCTTCAAAGCCATAGAACTGCTATATATTCTTTCTGTAAAGAGTTTTCATATGGAACGTTTGGCAGCAGATCCTGAGAATCAGCAGAATCCTCAGACCATCCTGCATATACGATCATATCTGGAAACACACTTGTCTGAAAAATTACGATTTCAGGACTTGAGCCGCATACTTTCCGTTTCGCCCACCTATCTGAAAACGGAATTCCGCCGCATACACGGAATATCTGTTCATCGCTGTTTAATCGATTTGCGTATGCGGCGAGCTGGCGAGCTGATTCGCTGCAACAAACCAGCCAATTTATCGGATTGCTCAGGATGTTGGCTATGAGGGATGAGCCAGTTCAGTGCAGTGTTTAAGAAATACTACGGAATAACCCTGGCCAGTTTAAAAATGTCGAAAAACCGGAACATGATGTCCTTTTAAATAATGACAATATAAGTCAAGGCCGCTATAATTACAAAATACTTAACTGTCTCCCAAATTAAAAGGAGTAATTGCAATGAAACAGCATCGTTTCTGGGCCTGGGGCGCGGTCATCTGCATGATCATGGTCATGGTCACTGGCTACCAAAAGGAAATAAAGGAAAGGAAGTATCATAATGAGTGTCTACACAAAACTGGCCTGCTTTGCGGGCGGTGCGTTATTGGCTCCTTCGGCATCAAATTGCTTTCCAGTAAGGATGCGAAGAAGGCTTATGTCCATGTTGCGGCCGCTGGTCTGCGTATGAAGGACTCGGTCATGGAAACTGCGACTACGGTTCAGGAGAATGCCGCAGATATCCTGGCCTCCGCCAAGGATTTGAATGAGGCTCGCGCAGCCAAGGAAGCAGAGGAACTGCTTCTTCCAATCTGGAAAGCGAAGAAGCCTGATATCCGCAGAGGGAGCCGCTTGTGGCTCCTCTTTCTTGAAGGAGGAGCTATGAACGCAACGATTTTACACGAAAGCCACGGCCGCATCCGGCTAAGGCTTCGTCAAAAGCAGATGAGCCTTGCTCAAGCTGACCTTTTGAGGCGTGGCTCCAGGGAAAGTCCTGTCTGGCAGGTCACTGTTCACGAGCGCACCTGCTGTGTCATTTTGCATTATGATGGTACGCGTCAAACCGTGTTGGATGAGATCCGGCGCTTTTCCTGGACGGAAGCGGAGCCGACAACCCATTTTACCCGCCCACAGCAGCCGAGCGCTCAACCGAGAATTTGAAGAGAAGCTGGTAGGCAAGGTTCTCTGCAAAGCTGCCTGCACGCTTCTCCCATCGCCCCTTCGATCGCCCGTATCCTTTGGCACATGATTCCTTTGTACGTCGGGGTGTACTGTCTGCTGCGCCGCCGCATCAAGGTGGAGCTATTGGACGCCCTGTCCATCTCCATCTCCGCTTGTCGGAAGGATTTTGGAACTACCGGAATGGTTATGTTCCTGCTGGAAGTGGGTGAGCTGTTGGAGGAATGGACCCGGAAAAAGTCTGTGGCAGATCTGGCCCAGTGCATGTCGCTGAATGTGGATCGAGTCTGGCTGCGCACTTCATGGCGAGGTGCTGGTCCCTGTATCCCAGATTCAACCGGGGATGCCGTAGTCGTCCGCGCCGGCGGCATCATTCCCGTGGACGGTCTGGTACTGAGGGGAGGTCACTGTCAATCAGGCGTCCCTCACCGGGGAACCTATCCCTGTGCCTAAGCTGTCCTGGCGGAGCGGGTCTATGCCGGAACTGTGGTAGAGGAAGGCGAATGTGTGCTCGAGGTCAAACAGGTCTCCGGGCAAAGCCGCTATGACCAGATCGTTCGCATGATCGAGCAGTCGGAGCAGATGAAGTCAGCGGCCGAAAGCAAGGCTGCTAATCTGGCCGACAAGCTGGTTCCCGATACCTTTGGGAAGGCTGCTGAGCTTTGTTCTTACCCGTAATGTGGGCAGAGCTCTTCGGTGCTGATGGTAGACTTCTCCTGCGCGCTGAAGCTGGCCATGCCCTTTGGCCGTCCTATCCGCTATGCGGGAGGCAGGTCGCTCCCATATCACCGTCAAGGGTGGTAAATTCCTGGAGACAGTAGCCGCTGCTGATACCATTGTATTTGACAAGACCGGCACCCTGACCTGCTTGCCCCAGGTGGCACAGGTGATCCTTCGGTGGTAAGGATGAACGGGAGATGCTGCGGCTGGCCGCCCGTCTGGAGGAACATTTCCCACTCCATGGCCAATGCCGTGGTGGAGGAAGCCAAACGCCGGGGCCTGACCCATGAGGAATATCTCTCCAAAGTAGAGTATTTGGTGGCCCACGGCATTGCCAGCACAGTCAACGGTGAGCGGGTTCTCATCAGTAGTGCCCATTTCGTGTTTGAGGACGAGCATTGCCGGATCCGGAGGAGAACAGGAATGCTTTGAAGCGCTGTCACCGGAGTATTCCCACCTGTATCTGGCTATGGGCGAACAGCTGGCGGCAGTGATTTGCATCTCTGACCCGCTGCGGGCGGAGGCAAAGAAGTTCCTCGCCACACTCCGTGAGCTGGGAATTTCCAATACGGTTATGCTCACCGGTGACAGCCATCGCAACCGCTGCAGCCATTGCCGCTCAGGTTGGTGTGGATGACTTCCGATCCGAGGTACTTCCTGCAGACAAGGCGGACTATGTAGCTCGACTCCGTCAGAGGGCCATACCGTCCTGATGGTAGGCGACGGTATCAACGACTCGCCGGCTTTGTCCGAGGCAGATGCGGGCATTGCTATCAGCGATGGCGCTCGCCATCGCCCGAGACAGACATTACCATTGCCGCTGACAGCCTTTGGGAGCTGGTGGAGCTACGTCAGATCGCTATGGCACTCATGGCCCGCATCCACTCCAATTACCGCTTTGTCATCGGCTTTAATGGTACTCTGATCGCTCTGGGCATGGCCGGAATCATTCCTCCCGCCACCTCGGCTATGTTGCATAACATCTCCACTCTGGGCGTTAGCTTGCGGAGCATGAGTGCATTACCGCTCGCCAAAAGAAACCAATAATAATCAAGGAGAGCAGTCAATAAGATTGTCTCTCCTTTCATTTTATAATTTTGGCTTGTGTTCGCTGAAAGCTTTGATCCTGTATTTTGTAAGCGCCGAAGTGCGAGCATATTGCACTGACTAAGCTGGTACAATGGCAGTGCTTATACCAGAACCCAAGACACCCGAGGATGGACATGGCCCACTCCGTGAATCAACAGTACATTGAGTGCAACATTAACCCCGTTTCCTATCACATTGGCAATCAGAACACTACGCGTATCGCCTACCCCAATCAGAACGCCATGCAGGACAATTGCAGTGGGCCGGAAAAGCCAAGATTACCAATACTGAAGCGCCACGGCCAGCGCTCCAGCATGCCGTAAAGCGGAAATTGTGCAGACTCCACGTGATGACCAGTTCTGTCCTCGCAGACGACACGCATAGGCGCTCAATGCAACAGAATAGGCAGATTGGGTCAGATAGAGGATCACCATACGGGGCCGCGAAAATACCGACCGCCGCCACTGCTGTGGTCCCCAAAGTGAGACCATCAACAGATCAGCAGCGTCGCGTACGAGCAGCGGCACCTTCAGCCGCTGTCATTGTACAGCTTCCAGAAAACTTTATGTATGCCCATAGGCGATCAACGCCTCCACGCGGAACACCCAATGCGGTGAATTGTGAAATTACAGAAACAATGCCGTCAAATTCTGCCCGTACCTCCTGAAGCAGTTCCCCTGTCAACGATTCCAGACGGCCCAGAATATCTCCCGCGCGGACAACTTGGTTTTCCACCACACCACAGGATACCAGAAGCCGTCAGAGGCTAGATCTCACATAGTTGGCCTCCACAATTTCCTGCACCGGTTTCTCTCCTCCAGGCCAGGATACCCAATCCCATCAATTGCATAGACATCCGCCTTGCATGCGTCCACCTCCGGCTGAGACCATCGCCCTGGCCTCCCCGTTCAATGAGCAAGTGCAGGAACGCCCTCTCTGTACCGCCAGCTATACAAAACCGTTTCTGGCAGTGGAACGCACTCGATAGTCTACAGAAGCACCTTTGCCGCCTCCAGTGCTGCCGCATTGACGTCTTTTCACCGGCTGTCGGGAAAGACCAACGGATGGAGGGACTTCATTGCAGTCTCACTGTGCAGATCTAAGCCAGAAAGTCGGCTGGGAATGAGAGAATCCTCCAGAGCAAAGGCCAGCCGTCAGCGGCTTCAGATACCGTTTCTGTATCGCCTGGAACGCCGCATTGAGATTTACCCCATCCTCGGGGATCACTCCCGCTTTGCTCCCGCATAAAGGCCAACAGGGATTTGCCGGGCGACAAATGGCGATTCCGTCAGCACCGGATCGAGCTCTGGGCCAAAATTCAAACGCCACCAACCGCACCCACATACTCACAGCCATATGCCCAGCGGGTCTGCCACCAATGTCCGGTCGGGATTTTTGCCGCACAAACAGACGCACTCCAGCGGCTTAGCATCCGGAACCGAAGCTGCACCCGCAATTCCTCTGACCGGGTAAAATGGTCCTCACCACAAAAATCCATACGGCTACCTCCTCGTCGGCATCAAGAGACCACGATGGACTCCAGCAAACGGCGCATACTCGTCCTTGGTCTGACTGATCCGGCTGACCGGCATATATTCTGTCACATGCCCTGATACAAGGAACAGCACATCATCGCATAGATAGGTGATCGAGGTCAGGTCATGCGGGTAATGAAGCATATAAGTAAGCCCCAGTTTCTCCTCCTTCTTCCCGCAGCAGATCCATTACCTGAACCTGTGTATGGGCATCCAGGGATGTTCTTCATCAAACATATTCCAGCTTACAGGCCACAGCCCGGCAATACACACCCGCTGGAGCTGTCCACCGGATAGCTCATGAGGGAAACGCTTTGCAAACTCGGAGGGTAACCCCACCAGTTCCAGCAAGAGGCCGTTTCCTTGTCACGATCCAGTCTGCTTCCCTCCGGCGTTCCCGTAATCAGCCCTCGCCGATAATGCTTTTACCCTGAAACGGGGATTGGCCGTGGTGTAGTCCTGAAAGACCACACTGAGCTTGTTCTGCAGGTTCTGCGACCAGAGCGGGAGGCAAACCGATACGCCGTCCAACTGACCTCCGCTGTCGGGCTTGAGTAATCCGCACAGCACTCGTCCCATGGTGGATTTTCCACGCCTGATTCACCAAAATCTCCAGGCAAGTTCCCTCTACCCGCATGGAAATATCGAACAAGACCTGCTGGCGAGTGTGCCCAAAGATCTTATCCTGGCGCTCGCTGCGAACTGACACAGATTTTATTTAACTCAAGCATAGCCTCTCTCCTTCCCCTGCAGCACCTGGCAGTATCGGCGCATCACATCGGCTCGTTTTTCTACCAGCAGCTTTGTGTACGGATCTGAGGCGTGGTGAAGGATATTCAAAATCCCCGATCTACCACCTGGCCCTGATTCAGCACCACAATGCGGTCTGCTACTCGGGAAATGGCATTGAGATCGTAGAGAAATAAAATCATCGCGGTTTGTGCTTCTTTGATGCGAACTAGCTCATCCAAAATTTCAAACTGTGTAATCGCATCAATCGCCGGTGGGTTCATCTGCCACCAGCAGAGCAGGTTCCATGGAGGTGGCAATGCCGATCATGATGCGCTGAAGCATACCGCCGGAAAGTTGGTGGGGTATTTTTCCAAGACTCCTCCGATTCCGGATCCGCATTTTTTCCAGCAAGTCCAGTGAGCGGCTGCGAATCTCATCCGCACTCCAGCTGTTGTGAGCCAGAAGGTTTCAGAAATCTGCTGTCCAATTCGGTAGAGCGGGTCAAAGAAGGTCATGGGATTTTGCAGCACGATCCCCACCTTGCCGCCCCGCAGACGGCGCAGTTCCTCTGCGCTTTCCCCAACAGTTCCTCACCTTTGAAGGCGGCACTGCCAGAAACCAGGAAGCTTTTATTCAAACCCATAGCAGCTTTAATGGACATGGATTTTCCGCTGCCTGATTCGCCCAAAACGCCTAAGCACTCACCCGCATTGGACAAGAAGGATACTCCCTTGACCAGCTCAACATTTCGGCGGTGCTGACGAAGGGTCACATGCAAATCGATTAGTTCCATGAACTGGAATCATTTTCCACCTCCTGGGATCCAACACATCCCGCAACGCATCACCCATCAGATTAAAGCAACAGACCAACACTTCACGATGGCCACACCCGGTGCAATCATCTGGACTGGATTGTTGGTCAGCACTTCCTTAGCCTCGTTCAGCATGGCCCATTCCGGTAGGAGCCTCCGTACACCCAGCCCCAGGAAAGACAGGGTGGAAATATTGATGATAGCCCAGCCTACATCCAGGGGAGGCCAGCACCGCCAGGTCTGAAGTAATGGAGGGAAGCAGGTGCTGAAAAGGATAAATCGCTCAGGCATGCCTACACAGCGGGAAAACTGGACAAAGTTCCGATCTCGATACCGTATGACACCGGTGCGAATCATACGGGCATACCAAGCCCACTTGATGAACACATTGGCGATGATTACATTCTGTACGCTGATACTCCAGCAGCCCGACCACGGCAAAATACCATGATCTGGCTGGGGAAGGAAAGCATCACATCCACTACGCGCATGATAACTTCTTCTACTACGCCCCGGAAATATCCAGCCATGATGCCTAAGAGTGCGCCCAAACCGATGGTTCCCAGCATAGTCAGCAGCGCAGCCCAAGGTAGGGCGGATGCCGTAAATCAGCCGGGACAAAACACACCGTCCCAAGTGATCCGTTCCAAGGGATATTCCAAACTGTATTCCGCAAATTTGTTTAGGATATCCGTCTCGTAGGGATCATGAGGGGCCAGAACCGGAGCCAGAATCCCAATTGCGGCAATGATCAGCACAAAAGCACAGTCACTGCTGTGCGATTATGAAAAAAGCGTTCTCTCACCTCAGCTCTCCTTTCTCAGTCTGGGATCCGATACGGTCTGGAGCACATCAAAGACCAGATTGAACACCACGAACAACACGCCGATCAGAAGCACATAGGTCTGAATGACGGGCAGATCCCGATTAAAGATAGAACTGATGCACAAAGTTCCAAGCCCCGGCCAGGAGAACACATTTTCCACTCACGATGGTGCCCGCAATCATTTGTGGAATGTCATACCCATAGCCACAATGCAGTGTGCATGGAGTTTTCAGGATATGTTTGACCATAATAGACTTCTGAGGCAGACCGCGCACATTGGCATAGAGCACATAGTCCTGATCTCATTTCCAGCATTATTTCGACCAGCCGGATATAAGTAGAGATATAACTCAGCGCCACCGTGCTGGCAGAATCAGATGCGTCACTTCCATTGGTGGGTAGAAGGTCGAGTTTTACACTGATACCCCACTATCAACAGGAGGCCTACATTCCAGCAGGCATGGCAGTAGAAATGAAGATAATGGCGCGCATGATCTTATCAAACCAGCCATCCTATATACATCGGCAACAATAAAAGCCGATGGGTACACTCAGTACCAACACGATCACAAAGGATACAGCAGCCAGCTGCAATGTGGTGGCGGTATGCAGCGCAATGTTCTCCGGGCCACAGTGGGTAGGTTGACATAGCTGATGCCAAAATCTCCATGCAGACACCCAGCACCCAGTCAAAATATCGGATAATAACGCATTTGTAATTGACCAGCATTCCATTTCTGGCGATTTGTTTTCGTCCGTGATGACTGGCATCTGCTGCACTCGTAGAGCTACCTCGGCTGGATTTGATGGAATGAGATTGATAAATATGAAGCAGACAAAGGAAATTGCCAGCAATAGCGGAATCGTCAGCAACAGCCGACGGACATGACATAGCGTTTTATACCTTCCTTTATGGCGATCCAGTCCCAGCAGAAGGGCCCCGAAGAAGCGGCCCTTCCTGTGAATAATAGATTACTCAAAATACGTCCGCAAACTGATTCCTACGACGCTGCCAAAAATGGACGCCTAGTTCAGAGGTATAAAGGGCCTTGTTGCACTCATAGGTCAGCGGATGTAAACCGCATCCTCGTGGAGGCGAGTCAGCACAAAGGTATACAGTTCCTGACGCTCGGTTTCCATCTGTGGAGGTAAGAATATCGGTGATGGCCTGGTCAATTTCGTCTCCTTATCCCTCCAGGACCCAGCTGCGCAGCATAGTCGCCGTGGGCGCGCATTGCGTTTCGTGACTGAGGATCATAGGGCATCCCCAGCAGATATTGAAGAACATGTCAAAGTTGCCCGCCTTCATATTGTCCTTCGATAAGATTGCTCTTCCTCGCCGTGAATATTCAGAGAAATACCCAGCTTCTGATGCTCACTCTGAAGGTACTCAGATGATGGTCTTTTCCGTCACGCTGTCACTGTTGTACAGCAGATCCAGCTCCAGCTTTTACCATC